>JAABUK010000044.1_pt1 | contig 284047 bp, 200 predicted proteins | sample 5559141 | NCBI WGS metagenome assembly JAABUK01 (sample SAMN10711869, study PRJNA513367) | rock metagenome | isolation source: Antarctica rocks | place: Antarctica: Victoria Land, Pudding Butte nord | collected 2016-01-03 | reverse complement strand
TAAAACCCTCGTTATAAATCGTAATTTACCTAAATATTATCGCTTTATACGATAATTCTACCTAAAATACTATATATAATCGTAATTTCGCCCGTACCTAAAGTATACGCGTCCTTTCTAAATATTAAGATTTATAAAATCCTTTTATTTTTTTATTAATTTATCGTTTTAATCGATTAAATAACGTATAATCGTTAATAAATTAAAAGCGACGCTCCAGCCCCCTTAATTATATAGTTTTTAAAATTTTTATCGTCTTTTACTCGATAAATACTAGACCCCCCCTCTTTAAAAAGAATAAGTCCTATATAACTCAGGAGAAACGCCGATATTAAAAAAATTATTTCGAAAATTCTTAAGGAAAACGTTAGGTACCTATAAAATTATTATTAAAAACGATAAAAATAACTAGCTTTAGTACTTATTAATAGTTTATAATTATATATAAACGGATTATCGTAGGTATTAAAGAGTCGAAAGAGAAATCCGTTTAAAATCCGAGATATTATAATCTAGCGGAGTAGTAGGTAAATATAATTAAAATAAGGGTTTTTATAATTAAAGTATAATATAAAAGGCTTAATCTCTAAAAATTTATTAATAAATTATTAAAATTATTAATAATTTAACGACTTACCCTTTTATTAATATATCTTTCGGAACGGTAAAGTTATCTCGATTATACCGCGTTCTTTAAGGACTTTAATATAATAATACTCGATTTTTAAGACTTCGTTAAAGCGAAGAAGATATAAAAACGAGATTATATAAATAATTTATATTATAATACACTGATTATACCTACCCTAGATTTTTAGTTTATTCTTATTTTTCCTTATAAATTAAAGGACCTATATCTTTAAAATCGATTTATTATAAAGGTATAATCGTCGAAGGAGAGGTTTAGTTATTACCCGTATACTTTATAAGATCTTATTAAATTATATCTAGAAAATATTAATAAAGTTATTATTTTATATAAGGAATTAAAGTAATATTAATATACCTTACGACGTTAAAGGCTTTTTATATATCGTAATACCTATTATAATAACGAGGGATTCCCGTTATAAATATTATCTTTCTCTTTATAAAAGGGCTCGGATCCTCGTTTAAGGATATTACCGTAATAATAATTAATTATAGTATATATTTTATAAGCGTAGGAAAAGCTTTAATTCTTCGCTTTACGAAATTCCTTTAATTTCGAGTTTAAATTAGGTTTTTTATAGGCTTTATATATCTAAAGAGCGATAAATTCGGGGATTCGGGTATTAAGATTTTCGATCTCTTTATCGGTAAAGATATAACGATAAAGGAAGTCTTTAAATAAAGCGATCTATTTATATTCTATTATTATTACCGATAAAACTTAACGAATTAACGTAATAGAATACCCTCGATAATTATCCTAAATTCTCTTTATATACGCGTTTTTCGAGGTATTTTTTATAATATCTTTTATTACTTCGAATTCTACTTTATAATCCTATATATCCTTTTTAATATCGAACGATTTAAGTTTAATAAGGTCTTCGTTATTAACGATCTAGTTAAATTAAGATTTTATAATCTAACGGAAGGCGTTAAAAACGATATTATTAATTATATTTATCGTTTTTAAATAGGATTAAGAGAGTATATAATAAATACGAACGATAAATAGTTTATATAGGCGGATAAGCGGAGGTACTTAATTAACTATAATTTTCTAAAAGTATTTAAAGTTATCCTCGTTTCTTATAATTATTTACGCTCTAATTATTATACTATTAACCTCGAAAAAATAGAAGATTAATTAAAGACGATAATAAACTTAATCTACGATATTTATTTAATAATACTTCGTTAATAACGTTATTTCTTTTTTAGATCGGCGACTTCTAAAGGAATAAAACGCGCTGTTAATTTAAGCGGACGAATATTAAACTATTAGAAAAAGAACCCCCGAAGAAATTATTTAATCTTTTTAGACTCCTTAGATATTAAGGTAAAATTTATTACGATAATTTATTCTATTTTAAAAAAGATTAATATCTTTATATTATAAATCTTTATTTAAATAAATCCTCGCGGATAATAAACTCCTCCCTCCTTTATTAACGATTTTAATACCGTAATTCTATTATTTTACTATAAGTTATACCTCCCTATCGAATCCTACTATATTATTAAAACTAAAGAAGAATAACATTATTATCGAGAATCGTTATAAATATTATTATATCTTCTCGTTTTACGAGAAGTCTGGCTTTAACATTAAATACGTTATTTATAAAATTATTTAATTAGTTATTATTAGAGTTACCGGAGTTCCTAAATAATTAGAGCCTCTAAGGTTATCTTTATTAATTATTTACTAGTAAGATCGTCTTCGAAAACGATAAATTATCCTTAATAATATTAAAGTCGAATTTATTAACGACGATCTTTTTTTTAATTTAAAAGTAGCGAGCTTTTTAAAGGATATTCCCCTTTTATTTCGATAATAAAATAATTTAAACTAGTTTTTATTAAAGGGTATACCGGTGCCTTTACGTTATTTAGGATAATTATATTATAGGTATTACTTTACGGTATAAAACGTCTTAAAAAAATCCTTTTAAGAATAAAAAGTACGTTATTTTAAATAATACTTTTATCGAATATTAATAATAACGATATATCTAGACGATTATATAAAATCTTTAAAGTTTCGTAAATAAAAACGCTTTCTAGGCGTCGTATACTATCTTTAATATTAAAAAAAAAGCGAATCGTCGACGAATTTAGACCGAGTTAATTAAAACGATCCGTAAAAAACGAAAGGTATTTAACGAGGAAGATATTAGGAAAGCGAGAATAAAATATTAAAACGAGTAATAAATAATATATTTCTTATATATAAAGAGTAGTAAAATAAAGATAATAACAAAGTCCCCGGATATTATACGTAAATATCGATAATTATAACGGCGACCGATAGTATAGGATAGGAATTTAGATAATCTTATAAAAAATTTAATAAAAATAAAAGATATTTAAATAAATCCTTAATTAAGATTTTTATCTTAATCGTATTTCTTATAATATCCTATTTATATTCGTATTTAGATTACGATCTTTTAAGAAAAATAATTTATAAGAATTTTATAATTAAATTATTTTAAAAACCGACGATTATAACCTAGATTAATAATTATACTATAAAAATTTCGCTCGGCCTACGGCCGATTTTTCTAAATCTTTAGACTATCGCTTTATATTTAAAAAAATGATTATAAAGATTATTATAGAGGTTCCCCCGTAAAAAAGAAATTAATTTCGCGAATATAAAACGATAATCTAAAAAGGACCCGCTAGTTTAAAGATTTAGTTTATTTTATTAAAAAATTAACCTTTAACTTTTACCGAGGATTCTTTTTAAGATTATTATTTTATATAATAATATAAAGCTTTTATAATATAAATAACGATAATTAAAGGCCTTAATCGTATTATATTATTATTATATTTATAATTTATAGAAGTTACTATAAAACTATTATTTTATTATCTTTATATACGATATTTAACTCTTTCCTCGGGGTATTACCTCTACTTCGTTATATTTACCGGTAGTTTAACAGCCTACGTACGTCTTTCTTATAGTTCGTATTTACGCGGGCGGGGCTAAGCTCGGTGGCGGCTTAGCCCCGACGCTAGACCGGGGACCTAAGCGAGGATTGTCGCTCCGGTAGGGTGAAAGGGATATTCTACCCCATTCAGTATACTAGCTAATAGGCAAATGTACGGGGGCGCTTAATACGTTACTCTCTAGCTATTTACTACCCATGTAGATCCCTAGCCTTATACTACTACTCCTACTACCGCTCCTTAATGTATTATTACTACTCCTACTGCCGGCGCGACCATAGACCCCGTTCTAAATCCTGAGTAGATATCCTTACTCGTAATGTCACTCGTAGCCTCGCTCGGGCACGTCTAGCTGGTTGTAAAGCGGTAGTGCGTTGTATACGCCTGCGCCCCGCTAAAGGCGCTAGTATATTATATGCGCCTACGCCCCGCTACCTCTATAATATTATTACTTATCGATACGGGGTTCTAGCCTTGGTATCGCGGGGTTCTAACTCTTAGTAATCTTATATCGAGTTAATATTCCCCTATTTTATTAGAATCCTTAGAGATTAATTCTACTATTAAATCTAGGATTTAAAAACTACCTAATAATAAACCCCGTAACTACTTTACGTCTTTTATATTATTATTAAGCCGCTAGCTCTACGCTAGCGGCTTTAGGTATTATAGTTTTAATCTCTTAAATCTTTTTAAGAAAAAGATTTATTATTATTATAATATCGGGTTTAACCTTAGGACGTCTAGAAGAACTTAGCGACGATAATATTAATTAAACTCTTTCCGACGACCCCCGTCGTAAAGACGGTAGTGAATTCGAAGGTATTATTACCCCCGAAGAGATTTTAGATATATAATTTAAAGTTACTAAAGAAGAAAACCGTCGCCTTAAATAATAATAAAAATTAGAGGTATTATAAATTAAAAATTAAAAACTATATAATCTTATTACTTTTACGCCCGCTAGCGGAGCGCTAATAGAATCTACTATTTATAGTAGAGATCCCTTAATTATTACGTTTACTAGTAGAATAATAATAAGTTTAACTACACTTAATAAAGATATCCCTATTAAGGCGAAAATATTATACTTTAATAAAATACGTTTTTATAAAAATACGAGCGAAGGTAAATATTTACGCTAGTTCCGCGACGTAAATATTAAATTTTTAATTAGTCCTAAATATTTTATTATTAATTATTTAAAGATTATATATTATATAAACTCGTTAGAAGGTAACCCTTTAACGTAGTAGTATAAATATTATAATTTATATAATTTAGCTAGTATTATATTTAGCTTTTTTAAGAAGTTTCTTCTTAATTTAATAACGGATTTAATTAACCGCCGTCTCCTCGCCTACGAGAAGTAGGAGGAAATTAAATAATAGCCTTATTAAAAGATATCGTTATTTAAGGCCTACTTTAAAGAAATAAAAACCTAATTACCCCCGTTTTTAGAGGAGTATAAAGTAAATTTCTTTTTAACTAAATTTAAACCTAAATTTAAAAATAAAATCCTTAATACCGGTAGTATATTTATTTAAAGGGAAGAAATTCTTACCTAGATTATTATATAAGAAAAGAATCTAGAGTATATACGGTTAATAGGTAGCTTTAATTCTAATTCGGGTTCCTAATTAAAGAACCCTAATAAAGAAAAACTTATAATAAACCGAATTACTAAATTTAATACCGGTGATAATATTAAATAAGTATATTTAAAAGAGAAAGATAATAAACGTAAAGTTAATATTATTAATTCTTCGTACGATAAGATTATTTATTATTATTATAAAACGGAAGGTTATATTAAGTCTAGATATCCCGATATAAATAAATTAGTTATATACGTCGGCGCGGTATCGGTAAAAAATAATTAAGCCTAATTTACGCCTCGGAAGAAGGGTAAGAAAAATAATTAATAGAGGTATACCCTTTTATTCTTTTTAAGGGTTAAATTACCCTCTAAAATAAAGTTAGGTAGTTTATTACTTTAATTAATTTAGGAGCGTAGATTAATTTAATTTTATAGCGGTTCGTTATTAAAAATAATTTAAAACCTTATAACGCTACCTTACCGCTAGTTAAAGTAATTAACGGGTAAAGTATATATTACTATAACGCGTATTAATTAAACTATTAAATAGTCGATAATTAAGGTTAAGGGCGTAAATATAGTATCTTATTCTATACTATAGACTTTAAAGGTTTAGACGTTATTTTAAATATATTTAAATTACGTTAATTAAAGATATTAATTAATTCTAAGGCGGATTAATAGCGGTTTAAAGTTAATTCTAGTAATTTATAAATTAAGGAACCGGCTAAATTCACTAGTAATTTTAAAAACGAACCGAATATATTCGCGGTCGTATATACTACGGTATCGCGAGGCGAATAGGAAGAACTTCCTAACCTAGAGGTTCCTAAGGAACTTATAAGGTTTTATAACGTTTTTTTTAATAAAAAGGCGAGTACCCTACCTATTTTTAAATAAGAGGATTACGTTATTAAAATAAAAATTAATAAAGAACTACTTTATAAACCTTTTTATAACTTATCTTAAACTAAATTATCGGAGCTTCGGCGCTACTTAGAATCCTTATTTTATAAAGATTAAATCCGTTATTTAACTTCTTTAATTAAAATATTAATTCTTTTTATACCTAAAAAGAATAATAGGTTACGTCTTTATATTAATTACCGGGGCTTAAATATAATAACTATTAAAAATCGATACCTATTACCCTTAATTACCGAGATATTAAACCGCCTATACGGTTTTAAAATCTTTACGAAGTTAGATTTTAAGAATATTTATTATAGGATCCGGATTAAGGAAAATAATAAATAGAAAACTACTTTCCGAACTCGTTATAATTACTTCGAATATTTAGTTATACTTTTTAGGCTCGCTAACGTACCGGCGATATTTTAAATTTATATTAACCGTACGTTTATAAATTTAGTAAATACAACGTATATAATATATCTAGATAATATTTTAATTTATAGTATTAATCCGGCGGAGTATTAACAGTATATTAGATAAGTATTTAAACGATTACGTTAGTTCTAGCTATTTATTAACCTTAAGAAATATTAATTTAATACCGAAACGATCGAGTTCTTAAGTTTTATTATATTTATTAATAAGGTAACTATAGACCCGGAACGCGTTAAGACTATTAAAGAATAATCTTAACCGAAAACTTATCGGGAGGTATAAGTCTTTTTAGGCTTCGTTAACTTCTATAGGCGGTTTATCTATAGTTATTTTAATATAACTACGCCGCTTACTAGCCTATTTAAGGGTAATAAAATAAATAAGAAAATAAATCCGTTTAAATAAATAAACGGCGCTACGGAAGTATTTTAAATCTTATAAAATATATTCGTAAACGCGCCTTTTCTACGTTATTATAATCTAATTAAATAATTACGTATAAAGACGGATACTTCTAACTTTAACCTTAACTCTATATTATCGTAGTAGGATAAAGATAATTATTAACGTTTTATAACGTTCTGGTCGCGGAAATTAAATCCCCTAGAATAAAACTATAAAACCTATAATTAAGAATTACTCGTTATCGTAGCGGTAATAAAATAATAGCGATACTACCTAGAAGGTAGCCCCTATTATATTAAAGTCTAGATTAATTATAATAATCTAAAGAGTTTTATAAAATAGAAGGAGCTAAACTCTAGGTAGGCCCGTTAGATATTTAGATTAATTACCTATAACTTTAAGATCTTTTATCGGGCTAGGAAATTAAATTCTATTAATATACCGTCGCGGCGCCTTAATTATAAGGGAGTATCGCCGTTAAATATTAAATTATTACTAACGCTTTAGAATAAATTTATTCTTTAGATTAATAGTTAATTATCGGAAAAAGATAAAGAAGTAAAAGTAGTTATAACCCCTACTTTTTAAATTATAGGGTTAAGAATAGTAATTCTAAGGCGGGACGCTATAATAGTATTTAAAATTATATATAATAATCCTAAAAGGCCTATTAAAATATTAGTTCGGGAATTATAAATTTATAATAATTAAGTAAACTCTTTTCGAACTAGAGCGAATATATTAAAGGACCGCCGTCGTATAAAGAATAAAGTATAGGCTATAGACTCCGAGGGATTATTAAAATATAACGGTCGTCTTTATATATTAAGGGATAAAGCTCTAAGGGAAGAGTTTATAAAGAAATATTATAATAATCCTCTAATAAACTACTTTAGCGCTACGAAGTTATATAAGTTATTTACCCGAAAATTTTTCTAGGAGGGTAACTTAAAGTAAGTTACGGACTATATTAAAACTTACGATATATATTAACGGACGAAGGCGCCGCGATATCGTTTATATAACGAATTAAATTCGCTTCCTATTACTATTTAACTATAGAAAGAAATTTCTATAGATTTTATAACTAACTTACCGCCTAGTAAATATAAAAGTATTATTTATAACACTATCTTTATCGTAGTAGATCGATTTATAAAAATAGTTAGGTATATACCTATAATTATTAAAATCGATACCGTTTAACTAGCGGAAGTATTTTATTCTAAAATTATTTACCGCTATAATATACCTAATAGTATTATTAGCGATAAAGGCTCTGTTTTTACGAGCGTCTTTTAATTAGTTATATATTTTTATTCGAAAATTAAACGACGTTTAAATACTACTTTTTACCCCTAAACGGATAGGTAGATAAAGTATTAAAATTAGATACTAGAGTACTATTTACGTATATTTACTAATAATAAGTAAATTAATTAGGCTAGATTACTACCTATAGTAGAATTTTTAATAAATAATAATTAGAGCGCCGCCCTCGGAACGACGCCGTTTTTCTATATATATAGTTATTATCCTAAAATCCGTTAAGAGGTCGAGGACGACTTTAAGGAAAGAAAGATACTAATTATAAATAATAAAGTACGATAATTATAAACTCTAAGAGATAAAGTTATAGAGCGCCTTTAAAGCGCTACCGAATATTAAGTTAAATAGTATAATAAAACGTATAAACTATAAAGTTATAAAGTTAATAATTTAATTATACTAGTAATAAAGAACTTAAAGTAAAAGCGCCTAAATAAGAAATTATCTTATAAGTTTATAGGGCTCTTTAAGATTATTAATAAAATAGAAATATAAACTTACCGCCTACTACTACTTTCTACGTATAGAATCTATAATACCTTTTATATATCGTTACTTAAGTTATATTATCTTCGCGACTACGTTAATACGGCGGAATCTTTTATATAAACCCCCGAATTTATTAATAATAATAAGTTATAAAAGGTAGAAGAGGTAATTAATAAAGTTAAGAATAAGGAAAGTATTTAATATAAAGTTAAATAAACTAATTAGGGCGAAGAATATAACTAATAACTATTAGACAAAGAGTTTACTAGTACTAGTAAACTAATTAAAGCCTTTAAATAGGCGGGTAGTAAATATAAATATATAAATATAGTTAAAGAGGTTACCTAGCCGTATAAGATAATAAGGCGGAGTAAACGGAGCCGACGTTAAAAGTAAGTATTACTATTTTTATATTAGTATTTATATAACGGATATTCTCCTCTATATTTATAACCTTATTATACGATTTTAAGGTATAACTAAATTTAATTTATTATTAAACTATTTATATACGATAGCGATAAGATATTATATTTATAAGAATGTTTTTACTTTAAATATAATTTATATAAATATTTAGAATATATTATTAAATAGTATATCTAGGTAAGTTTAGCTAGCGCTAATTTAAGAAAAAAAGAATTCGATATCGCTATTATATTATACGAAAGATTTAGTTACTATCGGAATTACTAGAAGAAGACGTAGTCTCTTTAATATAGTCCTTAAAGACGTTATCTTCCTTAAGACTCTCTAGGTCCCGTTTATATTAACGGAAACTCTCGGCCTTTTCTTCGAAAACCTTATTTATCGCCTTTAATTCCTTAATACGCTAGTTCGCCGCCGTTAATTAATTCTATAGGTTAACGATTATAGTAGGAGTTTACCTACTAATTATTACCGTTTTACTATATACTTTATACTACTAGATAATTTCTTTATTTATTAATTTACGTTTATATTCTTCTTTAAAAGTCCTATTACCGATACGGGTATATCGATATATAAACCTCCTTACCTTCCTTTAGAAAGACTTAAGGATTTATTATTATTAATATATATCGTCTTAGAGCTTACGGTCATGATTTATCTTTATATAATAGTCGATTCCGTAGTAATTAATATAATAGAGCGTATAAGGAGGGGACGTACCTCGAATATAATTATCGTTAAAATTATAGAAATAGACTCGGTAAGGGAGCGACGAAGTATAGTAAATTACTATTATAGTTAATATCGCGCAGCCGCGTTAATAACGGACTAGTTATACTTATTAATATATTTATATCTAAAATAAATTAATATAAATAAACTAATATTATCGGTAAATAGGAGTTATTTATAGAGTTAGAAGAAAGTTATATATAACGAGAGTATTATTTATATATTAGTTACGATACTAGAATACTATTATAAAGCTAGAGTAATAATATATAAAAGAGGCTAAAAGAGTTACGAAGAAAGAAAGTAATAGGCGGGCGAGTTTATTTATATAATAAACCGTCGCGCTAAATATCTTAGTGTTATTATACGTCGATACGCGCCTCCGCTCCGCTACTTTACTCTTATTAATAGTTATTACCGTTACTATAGTATTTATATTATTACTAATCTCCGGGTATAATATTAGGGCTATACTACTTATATATAGTACCTTACTACTAGTATTTTTATAGTATAGTAGGAGTATATAGTAAAAGTAGCTACCGTTATTCCGCTACTAGTATTATAAATACTATAGGAATAATCTAATATACTATATTTACTATAAGTACTACAAGCGCTATAGGAACGATAATGTATATAATTTCGCTCCGTTACTATTATATATAATAGTACTATAGGGACGAAAGAAACATTATTTATTTAATTATTATTACTATATATTAGCGCTGTAGGGATAGCTTTATAAATATGTTATTCACTTACTATTAATACTACTATATAGTAGAGGTAGTTTAGTAGTATTACTCTTCCGCTACTAGTACTATATAATAGTACTATAGGAAATAGTTTTATATCGATCCGCGACTAGTATTAAATATTAATACTATAGGACCGATAATATAAACTAGAAGACTCTTTTTCCTTATCCCCTTATAGGGTTAAAGGTTTTTTAATAAACTTCGATTATTTAGTTAAATACTATTCCGTAACTAGTACTATACGTACTATAGGATTAGGTGCGCAGCCTTATATTTAGGTTACCGCTACGATAACGCCGTCGTACTAAATAACTCTTTTCTCTTATTTCTCTTTAAGGGTTTAAAGGTTTTTTAATAAATATTTTTTAACTAAAGTATTTAGGTACCTAAGGACTAGGGCCTAAAGAGAGAGGTAATTATAAAGTAGTAGTATATTATATACACCTACGCCCCGTTAAAGGCGCTAGTATATTATATACACCTACGCCCCGCTACCTCTATAATATTATTATTTATCGATATAAAGTTCTAGCCTTAGTATCGCGGGGTTCTAACTTTTAATAATTTTATATCGAGTTAATATTCCCCCGTTTTATTAGAATTCTTAGAGATTAATTCTACTATTAAATCTAGGATTTAAAAACTATTTAATAATGAACCCCGTAACTACTTTACGTCTTTTATATTATTACTAAGCCGCTAGCTCTACGCTAGCGGCCTTAGGCATTATACTAATATAACTTTAATATATTTTATTAATATAACTAGGGCTCGTTTTACTAGTATAGCTAGGGCTCGTTTTACTAGTATAATTAAAACTCGTCTAACTAGTATAGGTAGGGCCCGTTTTATTAATATAACTAGGGTTTATTTTATAAATATAGTTAAGGTAGGTTTCTTCTTCTTCTATTAATTAAAAATATTAAAATATATATACTTTAGTCTATCCTATTTAATATATTAAAAATTATATTCTTCTCGCTCGTTAAGGACCTCTTTATTTATAATTATAACGACGCCGATATTACTCTTTTAGTATTTCTTTTTAACTTCTTTCCTTACGGCGTAAATTAATAAATTAGTATTTATATATTCCTAAATTATATACTCTACTATTATAATTATCGCGGATTTATATACTTTTTTTATAATAATCTAAATATTCCGGCCCTTAAGTACCTACTTTAATAAATATTAAATTTATAGTATATTTCCTAGTATTAGAATTACTTTACGAGTACCGCCGGGCCCGTTATATCTTACTATATCGGCAAGTCCGGAAACCCCGATTTTTGCGCATTTTACACCGAAATTATATAAAATACTAGAAATGCGTATCTGCTCATATCCTGCATTCTAAGTACATTATATACCGATTAAGCAGCGATATTGCACCGATTTAGCAACTTTTTTTTTTTTTTTTTTTGAACTTTGACTTTTTATAGTATCTAGACTAGGGCCCCTATATAGGAATATAAATATTTTACTAAATCTATTTTTAGCCTAGATTCCAAATTTTTAATTAGATTTTTACTAGCGCTGCCCTATAGGGCTATAAAGCTATTTTTAGGATTAAGTTTAGCGCTCCCGCGCAGACCTTAACTCTAACTTAAAAATCTTGGCGCCAAGATTTACCAAGATTTGCCAAGGCTGCAAAATGCGCATTTTGCACCGATTAAGTAGCGATTTGTTAGAATTGTTTTTCCAGACTTGCCGATGTATTACCTCTAATAAAGTAGTAGAGCGGATAATAATTTAATAATACTTAATTTATAAAACTTCTAGTTATAAGACTTCTAGTTATAGCGATAAAAAGAATTTTTATACTATTAATTAAAAGTTATAGGGCGATAGGCCTATAATTTACTATATTTTATAAATATTAACGGGAGTAATAGAATCTTTACGGGCCAGTTATAGTATCTCTAAGAAATCGATTTTATTAATAGTATAACTAGTACCTAGGCGAGTAATCCTATAAATATAATTAATATAAACAATTAATAGTAGGGTAAAAATCCTAACGTCTAGAGATTATAATAAATAAATAGTATACGGCGGGAGGTATAATAAGATGATTTTTTAGTTAATATAGAATTTAATAGTCCTAGTATTAATATATAAAGTATACCCGTTAAAAATTAATATACGGTATTCCCCTTCCTAGTTAATAGTAGTCTCGGGATTAAAATATATCTTAAAATAATAAAGCCTAATCTCGTTATTCGTCTAGTTATTTTTAGTATAAATAAAATAAATTTCGGAATAAGTATTTACCCAAGCCCGTTATTATAACTAAACTTTAAAAATAATTTATAGGCGAAGAGATCTATTAGTAAAAGAAATAATTTTAATTAACGAGGTCTATTCTTTATTATCGTAGTAAATTATATACTAGTTAACTTTATATTTAGAGAGTATAATTTTAAACTTAATTATTACTCTTTATAAAAAGTCTTTTTTATTTATATTCTAAATATCTACCTCTTGTATACTATATTTAGTCTTAATACGGGGGTATAATTTAAATTAATTTATAAAGATTTCTAGATTTTAAATAAAAGCGCGCTCTTTATCTAAAGGTAGTATATATTTAGTTTTAATCTTTTTATACCACTTTAAGAATTTCTATATCTAATTAATTCTAAATAGTTTAAAATTACTCTTTACTTTAAGTAAATTTTTTATTATAAAATATATTTACTCGACTCGCGCCGGCCAGCCTTATAATTATAACTTTATAATTTATTTAATAAAAATAGACTCTTCTTCGGGGCTAAGTCGTTATTTACATTTATTATTAATTTTTATTAATACTACTCTATAGATACGGCCGGCTAGGGTAGACTTTAATATATTATAATTTTTACGGTTTTGGTTATAAATATAGTATTAACCGTATCTCTTTAAGTTATAAAGGCGAGATCTATATATTAACTTTAAAGAAGTTTAGTATTATAATTACTATAAAGGTTACTAGTAGGGGTATTAGTAGAGACGTTAGTAGAGGCGCTAGTAGAGGCGTTAATAAAGTCGCTAATAAAGTCGGTAGGAGGTAGGAAGGAGTAGTTAGGGTTAATTAAAGGTAGGGACGACGAAAGAGGTATTATAGGTATAATTTAAACGTTCTTTAAATAGTAGTAATGATCAATAAGGGGGATAAGTCGATTTCTATAAAAAAAAAAAAGTTCACGCTAGTGGCCGTGTGAACTCTTCTATGTGTCACCCGTGTCAGAGCCATTAGTCGTTAGATATCTATCAAAAACAAGGCGCTACTTTAGCTTAAGTAGATAGCTGCATTTGATATGGATCTAATAACTATGGATCCAACAACGTCGCAAAGGCACCACCAGCATTGGAACAAGTACAACTTTTTACTTCTACCAGGTCTAGATCAACAACAAAAACCTCTACAGCCTTGCACCCGCTAAGAAAGTGATAGTTTGCATCTAGAAACACAACTTTGTTATAGATGACTTGTACTCAAATATAGCCGTTGTTGAGTATTCTTAACGCTTCCGCGACCTAGGTACTTACGAAAAAGCCTCCACCAAGATGGACCAATTTATCTGACTTTCAGGTTTGGAGCCATTTCCCCTCCAAGTTAAGCGTGGAAGTGTACCAATCGCACTCTAGAAAGCAATTGTTGATTTTGTAAAATCGATCCTGAGGAGCCGAAGTGGCCAGCGAGATCCAAATAACCCACGTCGCGAAAATCGGAGTTCCGCAACGACGATGGCCTTTCAGGTGAAACTCTTTGTGGCAGACTGACAGAATAGGAACCGAACTACAATTTAGTCACGAAGTCCATAGCTGTATGAGCTCTCACTGTTGATATGGAAGAGTCGGAAAGAAGGAGGTTTGATTGATGGCGGCTATCTTCCATCGAGATTCAATGTTGGATAAATAGGTAAGGTACTTTAAGATGTAATTACCTTGAAAGGCTTAGCGTATTGGTCCGGATGCAAAACACTTAATATAGACAAGACAATATCTTGGTCCTAGGACTGTGACAAAAGCCGTAGCTCCTGGAAAATTCGTGATGGTAAGTCTAAATTTAGTATTCCATGTGTACAAAAAATTGTAAGTGAGATCCACCACTAGCTATTTGCTATAGAAAGTGAAGCAAGTATTGCTCACACAACATTCTGACTGGTCTCAACTGATAATAACATAGCTCCAAAGCATTATTCCCCCTCATCGCCGACCCTGCTCAGGCGCAGCCATTGCAGCACCCATTTCCTCATCAGAAGGCATATTGACGATCATGAGATCGAGAACACTCTAAGCCAGATCATTAGCACATCCAAGTAGCAAGCCAAAGTGACATCGACTTACCTTTTTCAACACCCTCTCGATCATTTGCGGCGCTATCGGTAGACCTCTCAGTCCTGTTGGTCCCCGACCCGTTTACCCTCCCCTCCCAGCTCCAGCTCCTACTCCAGGTCCTATATCTCCTCTTTCGCTTGCATAAGGATCTTCTCTGAACCCATATCATTCCGTACCCGGCTGACCTCCAATATTCCCCCTTCCACCCATCCTATCTCCCCAGCCGCCTCTCACATCGCCTAGTAGACCTCCTAGCCCTCCACCAAGACCTACCCCAAAGCCACATCTGTCTCCTCCCAACCTGCCTTGACTTCCTCCACTTCCCAAAGAGGGTGGATTGATATATCCACCCGTAATCAGTGAGATCAAGTGCCCGCTTTTCGCAGGAGGATTTGGATCCGCGTATCTAGAAGTGAAGGTTGGCTTGGGCCCCTTAGCCAATGCACTGTCCGGGTGTTTACCAGTCCGCCACGACGAACTTATCCGCAATGATTCCTTATTGATGAGCAAGTTGGGAGAAGGTATACATATTTCGCGTACGCCCTCGTATCATAATGTTCATCGACAAAGTTGGTTTTCTTCTTGATCTTGTCCCTCCTCTGGGTCGCCGTCTCGCCCGTCTGTCCACCCAATTTGTCGAGAGTGGGAACATCAGTGGTGCAGCCTCAGGGAAACCCATGTCATCGTATGTCTGTCCGCTTGAAGAACGAAGATTTTTCTTGATTCTTCCCGTACCAGAGCCTGGATGGAGAGATGAGGATATGGTAGATGTGAGGTCGACGCTGTTGTGAGTCTCGACAAATTCGGGGTTCCAGGTCATGACGAGGCAGTAGAGGCCGTGTAGGCGGAAAAATTCATCGTTGATCTTGTCGAGGGAAGAGTTAATTTCTATATACAAGAGTTTCGATTAGTACAATGCCATATAATGAGGAGTAATTTGCGGCAGCGAGCATGCCTCGATCTACTCTGTACCTCCATCGCTACCTTCACAGAAGCCTGGATCGCGATCGAAACCAAGAATTCGGTCACAGTCGGCGTGAACATCGTTCCTATCGAAGCTAGATTGATGGCTTGAAGCCAAGGTGATGCCTCGCTGGACCTCTGAAATGTGTTAAGGACCCGACAAACATTGCTTGATCAATACCGCAGTTCTCAAGGTCTGGTGCGTATGCTCTTATAAAGCCGCAAGAAAGGTCTTTGGATCTGCGTTGGAGAAAATGACGGGAAGCTGGAGTTGCGGCAAAAGGGAATCTTGTGTATGCTGGTGGGGGAAATTGGCGGATAGAATCCTCTGTAATCTGAGTAGCATCCTGTTTGGGCTTGTTGTCTGGAGCTGTTCAAAGGGAGAGGTCGTCTTGTGCTTCGGCTAATTCCCGTTGTTCTTCTTCTTCTCCTTCTTCTAGTGTCGGCTTGTCATCCTGCTCGTAGGTAGGGGCGGGGACGCCTTTGTTGCTACTGGTCTCCTCGGCTTCGGAGTGGGATTTCGAAAGCTGCTTCTGTTGCTTGCGAGCGTTGATGCTTTCTTAGGCGAGGCCAATGCCTTCAGCTATGCCCTGCACTGCTTTCCCGAGGAGTTTATCCATTGTATAAGTCGTGATTGAGAAACCGGATTGGAGGGGAAGAATTAGAGAGATGTATAAATGAGAAGACAGCTTACCTACCTTTACTCACCGCTCTCTTAATACATGGCCCGGACAGTAAACGAGCAAGAGAGCATTGAATGGGGGACACGAATCCACACGTGGGCCGCCGCTCCTGCGGTCGACCCTAATTGTAACATGGGACACTGAGCTGAGCACAGCCATGCAAAGAGAAGCAGGCCACGATTGGCAGAGAGTTTTGTCACTTGATTTGAGCTCCGCTTCAGTGAACCTCTGCAAAGCAACAACGGATATGCTAAGACAGCGAATGCCAACAGTCTAAAAGCATGTCAAAGGAACGAGAACGAGAAACGAGAGTCAGGAAGGAGGAGCGAGGAACGCTCAACTGACCTATATCGAGATACGTATCAATATGCGGTGTTTGAAGTAGCGAGATGTTGTTAAAGGAGATTGATTTACTGACCTATCCCCAATCAGGTCGACGTTCCGTAGCGCCTTGGCGGCTAGACTAGGAGCCTTGCCGCCTTTTCAACATCATTGAGCAGCTCTCAACTTCGACTCTTTGAAGTTTGGCTTCATTAACGATTCGTTGCAGCGATGGAAGTCCGCTCATCGGCACGGGAATGGTGCATATGCGAGATTTCAGTTGGTGGTAAAGCCTGCAGGGGCTAATACAAAGCTAACATTTGGCTATGCCACACACGGGGAAGCCCAGTGGCGCTTGCCAGCAGTGTAAGCAGCGTCATGTTAAGGTGAGTGGTTGGGATATCAAATTGTTCTCTTCCTTGTTCCTGCAAGTGTTTCATCTTCATTGATTCCAATATTTCTATCATAGTGTGACGAAGGAAGACCAGCATGTGGCAGATGCACAAAAGCAAATCGTATCTGCTCAGGCTACCCAGAAGGACTCGACCTTGTCCTTCGAAGCCAAAACGGTGCCGCAAAGGCCCAAGTCGACAGGAGACAGCGCGCAAAAAACAAGAGCAGACCACAATCTTCAGATGGTCAATTGACAGCTCGCTCAACAACACCTGCTTCTGTACCTCATACTCTGGCGGAGTCTGAAGAGTCCCATGCTTTGACATTTTTCGTCTACACCTTTGCTCTTTACTCAAGAGATACTCAATCTGACCATGGATTTATTGAGCTTTTACCGTACCTTTTCTCGAACTTGACTGTGGGATCACCGCTTTCTCTCACCCTCACGGCTGTTTCTTATATAATTTTCGGCAAATGGGAGCGCAAGTTGAAGGACGTCGAGTTCCTTGCACTTTCGCATCATGGAAAAGCTCTGGAAGCGACGAGAGTGGCATTGCAAGATCCAGTTCAGAGTATGTCTGACGACACGCTGATGGCTGTTTGTCTGCTTGGGTTTTACGAAGTACGTAGAGATGGACCTTTTTCAGTAGCGGTCGATTTCAATGGTCCTTGACATAAACAAATGGCTTACATGACGTTCTCTCTAGGCGTTGACTGCCTCCTTCATCGCCAAGATATCTTCCGCGCGGCATTTCGAAGGTGCTGCATCATTGATCAAGCAAAGACAGAATGGGGAAACGACTGAAGTGACCAAGAGACTAAAGATAGCAGTGAGGAGCAATATTGTGCGTTTGCTATACCAACGTGATACTTCACTGCCTGACAATCTATAGGTCTTTAGAGCCATGCAATTTTCATCGCCCATAGCTACTAGTTCGGGAATCTGGGAGGACGCCGAAGACCTGCCTCAGAATCCCGCTACCTTACTCGACCTTGTGTCGGTCGATGTGGCCAATCTACTGGCAACCGCAAAATCATCACCTCCACTTGTGGTCGATGTTACCGAAGATGAAGATGGCCGAGGTGATGTACTCAACGAGTCTTCCGATCTGTTGGCCCGAGCCATAGCAGTAGACCTGAAGCTCGCAGCATGGCCAAATAACGTCCCCTCCACCTGGTTTCCTATTCAGGTTCCTGCGTACGGAGTACCGCAAAGCGTCACTGACGCTGGTATCTATGGCGACAGCTGCGATATCTATCCAGACATCATGATCTGCAGCACATGGAACGAATGGCGCGTCGCACGTCTAAAAGTTCTCGGCCTCAACGCACGACATGGCTCTAACGCAACCAGTGCCGAGGCTATCGCCACCATCCAGCAACTAGTGGACGGTATCTGCGCCAGCATACCGTTCTCTCTCGGCAGCCGTACAGAGCCAGGCCCTTTGTATGAGATGAAGGTTACCTATCCGACTCTAAAGGGACAGCCAATATCGAAAGAGCACCAGAAGACTTCGTCCGCTTATGGCGGGTGGTATCTCTTTGCGCCTTTCAAGGAGACTATGAATGTGGGAATGTACCTGAGGGAAGGACAATTGGAGTGGCTGAGAGGTCAATTGTCCCGGCTTGCGAAGATGTATGATGTTAAGCCTGCTTGAGGTCGGATTCGACTATTGGATGAAACTTGAAGATCGTCTCGCCTTCTGAAGACCCTCTGCTATCTTTGCAGGAAGAGAAACGCCTGTGAGAAATGTCTCCCGAGACATTTTCTGATGAACGAATTGAAGTACAGGACGCCTTGAAAATGAGTAAATAAGGGATAAGGCTGCTAAAAGACAATGCACAAACTGGAAATGGCATTGCAGGCCTTGAAATTCCTTTAGCAACTATCAGCGTGGCTTGGAGACTGGCTCCTCAGGACCCTGATACCGTTCGCATAATCGAAAGCACCCGAAGAATGAGCTGTCACGTGGGAAAGAAGTCACGGCCAAAATTTGATTAGTCGGTCAGAGTCGTAAATGGAATGTCCATTGACCCAGGATATGCTCGAGGTCCAGGCTTGTTCATTAGCCCAACAGAGGGCTTTGGGCTTCGTCGCTGAGGCCGCCAATCTTGTAATTCTGATGTATGTGGTTGCTAAATGATTACTTAAAACTGATTACTGAGTACGTTAGAGAATTTGGGGAGATGGAACCCTTTCACTTCTCGCTCGAATCAAGACGCTCAAGACGCTGGTGTCGCACTTTTCGTTTGAGAACGGATCCACTACCGCCAGATTGCTGAAACGCTCACCACTCTAAGTATCCGTCAGGTCGCTGTTTGTTCTCACTATTGATGGAGAAAGCGTCCGCCCTATGCTTATGCTTTGCGCAGAGTGTGGGCACCTGATACACACTACTATAGTCAAATCGAAGAACTTAGGAAAGCCAAATTCAAAGGCTTCTGCGTGAGGTAGCGTCATTCTGAACCAACTATGTTTGAATGAATTCAACTGTCAGTGGTCCCGGGGAAACTACTCATGGTACTTTTGCCTAGATCTTGGTGATTGTTGTCAATCAAATAGCTGGGAAGTCAATGGTGCAGTGTGATGGCATTGTCAAAACCCACTTAGATATATCTGTCCAGTTAATTGTATTGAACAAGCTCCTTATTATCAATATTCAGCCAAATTTCATGATTGGGGACAACGCCTGGGGACAGTTTGACCAATGAGTTACATTTGAAGATCACCGGAGCCATGGACCTATGTATTATTGTTCTGTAGACGAAAAGGCTTGTGATATTCAGAAACACCGATCAGAAAGTCCATGTCTTCGTCGTCTTACTTCTCATGATAGTCATCTTCGTCGTTGCTATCGTCACTGCTTCCATCAGTCATCATCCTTAGAGTATTTCTTCTCACATTTTGCTCTCTCGTCATTCTAGTCGAAGAGACTCCAATCTAAGTCATAGTCATCGTCATGCGAATCGTCGTCAAGGGTCTAATTTGAGTAAAATGTTGACCACTTCCTCTTGATCCTTACCGTGGATAGAATCATAAACCTCGTCAAGTCTTGCGCAGTAGTCTTCATGCTCTTGCCAGGCTCTCTTCTCAAGCTGTGCGCCGTGGCTGAGCAGCAGCTGCACTGTACTCCTATGGCTTCCATCCGCGGCGGCGACCAATGCATCGACATACCTCCCGCCAATAGCACTGATGTTGGCTCCTTTCTCGATCAGGAACGTAACCATGGAGTTGTCGCGCGCCGATGAGGCTGCTACTAGCGCTGTGCCAAAAGGCTCGCATGGGACATTGAGATGGGCTCCATGATCAAGTAATGCCTGGACTATATCCACGCTCCCATATCTTGAAGCAAGATGCAGTGGCGTTTCGTTACGTATGGTTTTGAGATTAGGTCTAGCTCCACGGTCCAACAGAAGCCGCACGATTGATTCAAAATTGAACGAACACGTTCCGTACAAAGCATTGTTTCCTGCCAGGCCTTCCACAGCTTCATCGATACGCATCCTCCGAATTTAAGTAGCGTGCTACCGACGTGTTTAATCTCTTCAAATGGAACATCTCGCTCATAATCGACTGTAACCGAGACGGCCTCATATTCTAGCGAGATCTCTTTTGTAGCCTCGGAACTCACTGGCACTGTCATCCAAAGAGCTCACAATGTGTATGATGGCTGATTCTTGGTCTGTTTACTTCCCGACCCAATCTTCTGCTCGTGAAGCGGTCTAGAGGACGGGATCGAGATGTTCTGCAGGGCATTAAGCTGCTTCCAAGGAGCCATCTGGAGAGTGGTTCGAATGAATATATTCTCCGTATCGGTTGTGCTCCTTTGCCGATAGCCGACAGGAAACTGTGAAGTAAGGCCGAGCTACCACGAAGGCTATGAACAAGGACTTACAACGACTTACAGTGCCATAGTAGCAGTACGTATTGTGCAAGGGGAGCCTTCTTAACGCTATCAGATGGGCACAATGTACCCTCTCCAATTAATTTACACCCGGGTATTTCCAGTACTATTATTTTCGCTCATAACACTAGCGAGATCCTCGAATGGGTCTAGTACCACAGTCGTCTCCTCAGGACTTACCACGCAAGACTTGCTGTCGACTTCAGTCACCACTCGAAGCAATGGAGCCTCTACCAGCAGACACTCACCCTTCTCCTGCCTCCACTTCACAGAAGTCTTAGCCTTCATCCCCATCTTCAGGGACCCAATGCCAAAACTTATGGCTCTGTACAGCACCCTCCATGCTAGTGCGAGCGGCTCGTGGGCTTCTCAACCCCACTCTCGCAAAATCGCTATCAACTACGGGCGCCTCCAGCTATTGATGGAATCCCCATTGACAACCATTCCTTGGGAGTTCGTGGCCAGCTTTGCTTTGGAGATGCTATCAGCCGTCGTACAAGCTGGAGATCCCGGTATCTCCTTATATACCGCCTACTATGCTTCGCCAGCGAGCTGCTCCGGGTTGTGGGATGCTTTCTATGCGGCCACTGATGCAGCAAATTTGATATTTGTGACACTCAGAGTGTTGCCTGATCCCGGTCATGTTCTACCAAGGGACGAACGGACGAGTGCTTAATAAGTGCGCCTGAGGTCTCAGTTTCAGAAGCCAAATTTGTCAGAATCTAAGACAGTCACGGAATGGAGCAAAAGTCATATATGGAGAGCACCCGTAAGAGTAGATCGTCCATTGATATACAGTGCAAGGCAGATTCAAACTTTAGAGAGCGCGGCATCTATTGAGCAGTTCAATAAAAATTGCCTTTGCGTCAGAAATACGGAAGCAGGGACATTGTTCACTCCACATCCGTAAGAGGTGGGAGTCTATCCTCAGCACCTCTTACCTATGCATCAGTCTATGCACGACACTTCCCTCAATTGATTGCATCGGTGGGGCTTGTTAATGATGATCCCAAGCATTCGGTTGTTCATTTATTTGGTGCAATTCGCTCTTCTTCTATGCTTATCAGATCTTAAAATGCACTTATGGGGCTGCTTATTGGATACCGGTTGCCCATCGTCAGATCTAAGCTCGCTTCTGTTCAGCATCGCTGCGTCAATCTGCCTCGGTCTCCTATCCTCTAGATGCTTGAATCGGGACTGATCTGTTCGATCTTGGATATGGAAGGCAAGCTGTCCATCTTTGGTTCTTCTATTTGATAGAAAAGCCTGCAATAAATGTTATAAAAAGCAGTCCCCTTCCAGTTTTTTACCTAATCTCTACAGCTCATTAAACACTGTTGGTCATCACGCCATTTCAAGCTACTACCGCCACCATGAACCATCAGGTTCTTCCAGATCCGCTTGTTCCAAGATTTCGAGCAATGTATCCCCAAGAAGTCTTCTCATACCAACACTTCGACCTAGCAGCCATCCTCCACATCGACTGGGATACTGTCGCAGCAGCCGATCGGAACATTATGTCTATCATGCATGCAGATCCCAACGCGTATTTAGCGGCCAATGTTGTTCTAGCACAATATATAGCACTGGCACCTTCAAACACAAATGCGCCTGGGCCTCAGAGCCGGGACGATATCTTGCTGGTACATCGCAGGCACGATATCTTGGTTCGTCTCTGGCGGCAGCGTTTTGTTGTAGAATGGGATTGTGCTCTCAACTGTATGATTTGGAATAATCAGATAGTCAGATTTGGTAGATACTCAAAGACAAAGACTCTGATGAGGAGATTCTTTGGTAATAACATGTTTTATATCCCAAACATCTCGGTAGCTCTTGTGTTGACAAAGCGTCTTTTGGCCGAGACCAGTCACCTGCTTCATCTACAGAAGCACAGTCCGGGACCTTAGATGCTCGATATTAGATCCATAAAAATTCTACGCCTTAGTAGGGGTAGCGGTCCGGTCTAGATAGAAAATAGGTGCTAAAGACCGGACATATCTTAAGGACCGGACCAAGACATTGTCCCAAAATTCTGTGCTCTTTGCAACGTTCTTGCGCTACTGTTTTTCTTGAGGAAGGATCTGTGTTCCTTTGTTGCCGGTAGGTGCTTTGATGTTGAGAATCTGTAGGACAGACCTAGAAATGTGCAATGTCAGTATCCATCTCCCAAACACTCAAGCTAAAGCATGAGTGTCCTGTCTTCTCCTCTGGATAGTCCTTCTCATTCAGACAGCTTCTCGTCAGACCACTGCTACAGCCATGTCTCTACCGAGCGTTCGGCCAGCGTGCCTCCAATCTCTTCGAGATCACTATCCTAGGGGAATCTTTGCACATCAATCACTTTGACGACGCCACCAGGTCCGATATCGACTGGGGTGCAGTTATTATGGCAGACGGGTACATCGTGACTCGTTTGAGAGCGAATCAGGACTTGCGCGCAGCCACCGATCAGATCTTGAGCGAGCACGTTCGCCTTATGCCTGCACACATGGATTGGATAAAGCCTGAATACTGGAAGCATATTCAGATCATCGATAGCATACAGCGAGATTTGGTGGCTTTGGAACGGTTGCGGGCAGCAGCTCCAGATTTTGATTGACTCTACCAGCTCCTGTAGTGACCGATTGCTAGAAATGAGCGACTCCACACATTCTTTGAGCCTGGAAATGACGGAAATGACCCATACGTCATTCTGTGACCGAAGACCAGGTTTTGGAGACGGATAGACCTGATCCTGGCTGCTAGGAGAATTGTTCGTCAAACACTTATGTGGCCTTTCAGGAGATCGCGATGCAACGAATGAAGTTTCACTGAACAGATTACCGGTGACTGTACTGCCTTTAACCCAAACTTCGCCGACCAAGGAACGTTAAGCAAGCATCCATGGCTCTTCCTTCGTGCGAGGAGCCAAAACCTGAAGTCTCTTACGCACGACTTATAGTAGTAAATCAACGAATTTGCTAGCAGACCTTCCGCAAGAACACATGAGGTGACTAATGCCCCCACTGAAGTCGCTCCGGCATGGTATCCACGGATGTGTTTCAAAGATAGCACAAGCTGCGTAGCGTCATGTCATTGCGGTGATACATGAAATCCACGACGAATGCCTGATATGAGTGCCCCTTGAATGCCCTGCAGAGTCTGCTGCCTGCACAACTCTGTCCCAAATGGCTTCCAGGAGCCGCCTGTCCTGGCCATACCTTCCGCTACACTCCCTCTGAACCCCAATACAAGCTCGACACAAGAATTACAAAACTTGACAACAACTATGACCACGAAGATCAATTTTCTCCCCTTGGAGATCCGTAGGAAGATCCTCAAGCACCTCTACCCCCGAGGAGGGTTCGCACCACTCGATCTTGACCTCCCACATGTAAGCTGGGATACAGTAGCCAGGATAGATGGCACAGACATGAGAGCATGCTCAGAAACATGCCAATCACTGCGTGAAGCCGCCCAGACAGTGCTGGCCGACCTAGCAAGAGCCACCAACAGTGACATGAGAAGTTGGCACAAGCCCTGGAGGGAAATGGCTCGCGCGCATGAAAAGTACATTATTATGACTTGTCGGTCGCTAATATTGAATGATCGTAGTACACTTTGGAGGTTGTAATAGCGGCTGACATTTCGACTGTTACTAGATAACCACTCATACGGTCGTCAGCTTTGCTTTCAACAATGATATATCAAACGCATACCTAGCTAGCCTCGACACTCAAGGTATACTGCAGGCGTCAGATTTTGTCCGCTCCCTCCATTAACACGGCTGCATTCTGCCCATCTAACCAGCACTCTCGAGCTATTATGCTCATATCCATCTATGCATTCTCTCAGTACCAACCCCTCACCCTCCTCCCATATCCTCATCCTCCTCCAGCCCCTCCTCATCCGCCCCTGCCACCGCATCCCCATTCATCTCCTCTTCCTCACGCCCACCCAGCACATCTCCCACCACCCTCAACATCTCCTCCTGCTTCTCCTGCGTGAATCTCTCATCACACTCCTCCACCACACAATCCAATAACGTAGCATCCAACGGCCTCAAATTCAGCACCATCAGTAGCTCAATCTTCGTAAGGTTGTACGGCTGTAACCCTTTCACGAGTGCGCGGAGAGTAGAGGTGCTATAATGGGTGGGTTTAGTGTAGGTGGGGATGGGGGAGCGGGAGGTGGAGGGGGGGTTGAGGTAGTCTGATAACTTGGTGGTGGTTAGTACAGGAGATTGTGTGGGTTGTTTTTATTGGAGGGTTCTGAAGGGGACACACTTCTTTGACTATTGTCTCAAGGTTTTGGTGTTTTTGGGGTGTGGTGCGGGGTTTGGCGCGGAAGGTGGTGAGGTGGTCGAGGACCTCGTAGTTGGAGAGCATGGCGGATTGGGTTTCGAGGATCTGTTGGGCAATTGTTAGACAGTTTATTTCAATGGAAAAAGTTCGTTGTGGACCTTCATGTTTGGTGTTTATGCAGTAAGCAAGCAATGTGTAATAGGAACCCATGCGAAAGTTAAAGCGACTTATGAAGGTGGTAGAGATCCTCGACTCAAATTGTCGGAGTTGTTTTATCCTGCTACGTTGGTTGGACAACCATAACACGATCTACGATGTAATTGAAGGGTTAAGGTATTCATTTGAAATTGACCAGTAAAGAAATCTGGTTGCCAACGAGCTTATCGATATCTATCGATGTAGCAAGGAACCTCCTATGCAAAATGTACAGTGCGCCATGGTATGATTTGAAGGGAACCCAAGCCTTCTTGGAGAACTATCTGTAATCCTCCCCATACGATCAACCATTCGTCTTGTGTCCAAACTGCAGTGACACAACATTCAGACGTCATCTGTAATGGGTTTGACCGGATGCCCCATTGGTTCAGCCCGGTTCCTATATAAGGGTGATAGGCAGTTGCTTCAAGTCGTAATGGATCAATCCTCGGTCCTTTTCTTCTTTTTATTTTTCTCAATAACTTCTTCTTCCCTCTTCCTCTTTTTGCTGCTTCCAGCGTCACCATTCGCAGCTGCCTTCTCAGCCGCTTTCCTCGCCTTCTTCAGTTCCTTTTTACTGATAGCCTCTGGCTTTCCATCAGGCCCGAATTTGATCTCGCCTCGCTCAAGCTTTCTCTTGTACCGGCTGATTGGTAGTCCAGCTTGTTTCGCAGCAGTACCGAATTGTGCATCGTCTCTTTCTTCGCGTCTCTCGATCTGTTCTGCTCTCTTCTGCCGTCTCTCCTTGCGATCGAGTCTTCGGGCTAATTTCTCTTTCTTCAATTTCCTTGCCTCGCTTCTGCCTTCCGATAGTGCAAGTCTTCGGGCATGTCTCTCCTTCTTACGGGCCTTCTTTGCGATCTTAGTGTTGCCGAGTATAGAAGATTGCCAATTGATCTCTTGTTGAGTTGGGGAAGGTGGCGAGTCAGGCGTGTCGGCTGAGACCGTCGAGATTGTTTCAGATTTGTCGTCGTCTCCGTTATCGGTGTTCTTTTCAACTTCTTTTGCCCCAGTTGTAGCAGGAGCCTCGGATTCATCTCCCATCTCCTCATCGGAGCTCTCAGGCTCTTCGATCTCCGAGCTTTCCAGATCCTCCTCCATCGCATCTTCTACTACCCCTTCAATCGGCTTGATGCCATTCGTCTCATCTTTCTTGTCCTTTTTGTCCTTCTTGGACTTCTTAGTGGTTGGTTCCTCGGAGACCTCCTCAATCAGCTTGACGCCATTGGTCTGCTCTTTTCTACCTTTCTTTGAGAGAGGTTCCGCTGCAGCTGGCTCATCACCCTCCAGACCGTCAGCATCAGGGTTGTACTTTCGGGCTTCCTTGACTTCCCATTTTCCAGGTTGAAACGAAGCGCCGTTGGGAGCAATGGCAACGCCCTTTGAGCGTATAGGCTTTCCTTCGAGAGCTGCTAAGCGGCGCTCGATCTTCAGTCGGCCTTCCACACCCATTGCAGATTTCTCTTCGTCCGGAATCAGATCGCCCTTGCCTTCTCCCTCTGCGCTCCAGTCCGCTAGAGCATCAACGCGGAGTCCCAAAGCTGCTTTAGTACCCAGCATCCGAGCGATCTTGCCCTTGTTCTTTCCAGTAGCTTGTCCGATCAAAGAAGCGTGGTAAATCAAGCCATACTTGGGCGTATCGTGCTTCGTCTTGAGCGCTCGGAACAGAGCTTTCTCGGCGCCCAAGATCTGGATCGTACTTGCGGGCTTCTTTGCCAGTTCCATAAGACTTCCGGCATGCGCAATTAGTCGAGCTCCGACGAGATCTCCCACCAGGGCTGTAAGATTTGGTGCGATGGCAGCCATACGGGCGGACAAGTATCCCGAGAGCTGTGCGCGATATTCCGTAAAGCTGACGACCTGCTCAGCAAGTGCCTGGATGTTGTCTAGATCTTCCGTGGTAATTTCAGTGCCCATCGAGACCTCGGCTGCAGCTTTTACAGCTGTCTCGATCTCCTCTGGCAGTATCTCGGCAAGATCAGCCTTTGCAGCACTGGTCCTCATGCCCATGTTTAGAATAACGCGCGCATACGCCAGATTGTCATTCAGAATTCTGCCCATCTCGGGAAAATGCCAGCCATACCATTCCTTGACTCTCATGGCGTATGTGTTCAGCTCCTTATCCAGGTCGTCCAGGAGAGCGATTGCCTGTACAATCATTGTGTCCACTTTGTCCGGCGAAAACTTCAGCTTATGTCGGGATAGTGAATGTGAGAGTCCAAGAGACATTGTAGAGATATCTTGTGGTAGGAGGCCCGGGATCAAGGAAGGCAGGTGATTACGTATAGCACGGTAGAGATCGGAGGTAGTGTTGTCGGAGATCAGATTGAGCGACAGTTGGGGGAGCTTGTTGATTGCGGAAGCTACGTATCCGATTAGCTGCCTATGGACACCTCGAATAGATTGGGAGCTCTCGTACCTAGCTTTGGGTCTGCGACCGCCAACGACACTTTCTTCTCATGTTTGATAGAGTCTAGCAAAGACGACAATCTAGGCGTGACTTTACCTTCCACTAGCGCAGCAGTCTGTTCCAGAGCTGTAGCAGCGCTGTCGAATTTGTGGAAGTCTTTGAGCTTAAGCCTGCAGGGACAGATGCACTGGTAAGTCATAGTCTTGGTAGAGCAAGAAGAATGTGGTGTATGGGCACAATGCTTTTTCTCGCAATGAAAGTACGTACAGGCTGCAAATGCCCTCTGCAGTCTCGTCTTCGGCGGAGAGCCCCTCTTGCTTGAGGATTTTCGAGCTCTTGGCTTTCAAGAGGGCGTAGCCCACAGGCGTCTCTCTAGCATGGTGTTAGCATGCGAAGATTGGAGAAGGTTTAGCGCAACTGCTCACTGAAGAATGAAGAGCCCCATTATGGGCAGGAAAGTGCGAAGGTGTGGTTGTCGCTTCTGATTTCGCGATTGCTGTTGCTCGAATAACCTGCGAAAAAGTTTGTGAGGTTGGCGGAATTCGCTAATGTCATAAGCGGCTTAGCTCCAATTTCAGCCTTATGATCTATCAAGCTTCGATTACAGGCACGACTTTCTTCAAACCGCCCCTCCAGACAACTAGATTTTTTACTGTTCCGTCGCCATGGAAGGCCTTTTCTTCAATGTCAATGGCGGGTTAGTGACCCGTACATAGAAAAAAATTGCTCAGTGCTGACCGCTACAGGTACATCGAGGGTATAGTTCGAGGATATCGAAACACTCTTCTTACTGGTCAGAACTACAGCAACCTCACACAATGCGAAACAATAGATGGTACTGGTGTCTCCATGTAAAGTGGCATTGTCATGCTTATGGCCCTTAGATGTTAAGCTACAGCTTTCTCCCGCCTACGGCGACTTCCTCGCATCTCTCCCGCCAAACCCATCGACTTCATCACTTGCTAACAAAACCACGGATAAGCTTGTCGCGGAATTCCGCTATCTCCAAGCCCAGGCGACAGGGACCTTCGCCAAGTTCATGGAATACCTGACCTATGGATACATGATCGACAACGTCGCGCTACTCATCACTGGTACCCTGCACGAACGAGATACGAGGGAGCTGCTAGAACGGTGTCATCCTCTGGGCTGGTTCGAGACAATGCCAGTACTATGCGTGGCCACGAATATTGAGGAGTTGTACAACTCTGTCCTAATAGAAACGCCACTTGCGCCTTACTTCAAAGGCTCCCTTAGCCACCAGGACCTCGACGAGCTAAACATCGAGATCGTCCGAAACACTCTGTACAAGAATTATCTACAAGACTTTTACAAATTCGTCACGGAACATCCAGAATTGAAGGGAACACCTACTTCCGAGGTCATGGCCGAGGTGCTCGAATTTGAGGCAGACCGAAGAGCTATCAACATAACCCTGAACTCGTTTGGCACCGAGCTGTCGAAACAGGACCGGAAGAAGCTGTACCCGAATTTTGGTGGTCTGTACCCAGAAGGTACATTGATGCTGTCAAGGGCAGACGACCTCGAAGGTGTTGCATTGGCTGTCAGTGGTAATCATGACTATAAGTCATATTTCGACCAAGCTGGCATGGGTGGATCTGCGGGTCCTGGAAATATGAGCGGCGGTGGTGGAAGTGACGGCAAAAGCTTGGAAGATATGTTCTATCAGAAAGAAATGGAGATATCGAAGACTGCTTTTACAAGGCAGTTCACTCACGCTGTCATCTACTCTTGGGTCAAGTTGAGGGAACAAGTAAGCCATACCTGAATTCTACAAGGCCTCTGCTGACCACGATTCAGGAAATCCGAAATATAACGTGGATTGCCGAGTGCATTGCCCAGAACCAGAAAGAGAGGATTGGCAACTATATCACTGTCTTCTAAGCTTTGTTGGCAATTCCATTCGCCTTCCTTCTGCATGACTCTGGCGTCGAGGATTCTTGATGTGCTATCTCATGGCGTTGGACTCGAATGATTAGGGCAGACTGTATATCGAAAGCTCGGTAGAATAGAAAGGAAAGCTGTAACGGTACTTGCGAGTGGATAGTGGGAACTTTGACATACTCTCTCGCCTGGACATTCCTGCACTCAGACTTTGGCATTTCGATGTACCTTCATGTACCCGGCAAGGTCGATATGATGACTGTGCTCAAAGCAGGACCCAAGCCATGCAAAATAAGCACTTGATTGGTCAGGTGTTTGAGAGGCGGCCAAGGCTAAGCAAGGGTTCCCCGCTTCAGGGTCACCCGTCCCCAGATTTCATTCACCCACAGAATTTTGTCTCCAGCCACATAATCCCCCAGATACTTCAATTTCAATGGATAGCCGAACGGCATGCACCCCGAGATCGTAAAGTTCTCACTTTCAGCTGCAGATTGGACCCTGTTTCCCCTCTCCTTTTAGCCTGAGCAGAGCTTTCCCACATGTTGAGTCCACCTGATGCTGGTCAGACTCCAGCAGCGTTGCATCATGCTTTCGGAGCAAAGATCTCATTGCTGTCGATGCGCGGACCCCGCTTGCACGAGGATGTCCCAGTGAAGCTGACATAGCTTGGGCTACGGGCCCCTCTCATCTACAAAAACGGGCTAGACCCCCAGATCGTAGGTCCATTCATATCATCGTGTCTTCGTAGCTCTCGAAATACTTCGCGCTATTTGCCTTCCTTTTCACGAGACAAAACACTGGAATCATTGTGTGCGATGATTCCCATTACTCTGGTCACTTTGCTTTCGCTTGGTCTGCAAGTCCAAGCCCAAAGCTCCAGCGTCTTCACAAAATACATAATCTCTGCACCGGGGATCAATGCAAGCTTCATACCCTACGGCGCGCGCCTTACCAACCTCCTCGTCAATGACAAGAACGGCGAACCACAAGACGTCGTCTTGGGCTATGATGATGGCACGCAATACCTCAATGACACTGAGACCGTCCACACCTACTTTGGCCCAATTGTAGGCCGTTATGCCAATCGCATCAAGAACGGGACTTTCACCGTAGACGGCGCCACCTCACACGTCCCCGAGAACGAGCACATGGGCGCAGACACCTTACATGGTGGGGTTGTGGGATATGATCAGAGAAATTGGACAGTAGTAGAGGCGAACACGAGCACGATCACTTTCTCGCTTCTCGATCAAGGCTTCGAAGGCTTTCCCGGGACAATCATCACGTATGCTACGTATACTGTCTCTGCTGGCTCGGCCGGGCCACAATGGACTTCACGGTTGGTCTCAATACCTCTCGACGAGCCGACTCCGATCATGCTTGCCAATCACGTCTACTGGAATCTGGATGCATTTTCCAACACAGCAGATGCGACAATTCTGAACAATACCCTTTACATGCCATACTCTGCGCGGTATATTGAGATCGACAACATCGAAGTACCTAATGGTACGATTGGGATCGTCAACGATACGTTCCTTGATTTTACCTCTCCCAAGCAGATCGGCCGAGATATCGAGCAAGCAGTCAATGCCTGTGGACTCGGCTGTACAGGCTACGACAACGCATTCATACTCGACCGTCCCCGCTATTCAGCGCCAGAATCCACAGACCTTAGTGTGCTTACAATGTCCTCGAACGTCACTGGTATTCAGCTTGACATCAAGACCAATCAGCAAAGCTTGCAAATCTACACTTGCGACAATCTCAATGGCACAATCCCTGTGAAGAAAAGCCAGCAGCACTCGACAAACGGATCGGTCACATATGTGCCACAGTATGGCTGCGTCGTGATTGAGACGCAGCAATGGATTGATGGCATCAATAATCCGCAGTGGGGGCAGGATGAATATCAAATTTATACGGTCGATTCGGAGCCGGCTGTGGTGTTTGCCCAGTATGAATTCTCGATCTTAGCATCATGAGGGGCTGGAAGCGAGAGTAGAAACGAAAGCAACAGTGTACCTAGATCGTTAATACTAATGCAAGATATTTGACGGAATGCCCCTCGGCCATTGGCGCCTGGTCTCAACATGGCGAGGCCGATATCGCCGTTGCGCCAAGTAGTTTAGCGCCCGCTTTGTTTACATCGCGCTTTTGGACACTAACAAACTTACCGACAGCAGCGCCCGTTCTGCAGGCTCAGTTTTACCGACATTAAATCTTTGATACTAACTCTTAAGCAGCACCTTGGAAACATGTCGTTTTACGGTGACTCGCTTCTTTCTTCGCCAGACCCACTAGCCATGTCGAATATGTCGAAAGAGAACAACACCACGCCTTCACCGACAAAAGCCAGACCCTCCACAGCCGGCCCCAAAACAGCTTTGTTTGCGACCACCCCTAACAAACATGTGCAAGACATTTACATCAGCACCCCACCTGCTAGGAAAAACAGCTCGCCCACCAGATCACCCAAATCCACAAACCCTTGGCGCATACGCCTGACAGTGGAAACCGAGCGTGCTGGGCATGAGCAAGCTGGTACCTCACCCAAGAAGTCTCCAGCTAGACGACTCACAGAGCACACTACGACCATGACGGTACCCTTGAAACGTGGTGACGATACACCCCCAGAGGCAGCAAAGAGGGGCAGAGGGAGGCCAAGGAAGTCGTTAGACAACAAGAAAAAGGTGACTGGTACACCAAGGCCCAATGCAGGTCGACGGCGAAAGACTGTATCAGAGACGTTGCAAGGGGAAGATGACAATGCCAACATATGGGCCCCTACTCCGTCTAAGAAGACCAGAGGGCTACCCAGAAAGAGCATGGACGCTAAATTGGAAACACTAGCATTAGAGAAGGCTGCTACTCCTTTGCGCATGCCGTTGGCAGATATAGTGGAAGATAATGTGATAGATGGGAAGACCTCACGGACCAGGAGCAGGCAGAGGAGACAAGAGATCACGCCAATGAAGATGTCCATGGAATTGGATGTAGGCGGTGCCGACAGTTCGATAGCACAAGATAGCGTTCCTCCCAAGCGTCGATTTGTGCCTGTTTCGGACTATGTGGGCCCAATGAAGCCTACTGCGACTCATGTATTGACTCCACGAATGCCAAAAGGCTGGGTGCCCCAGTCATCGCCCGAACGCTCACCGACGGAACAAGAAGATGAGAATGTGTGGCGATCGACGGTTCATCAGGATAGTGGCTCACCTAGCATGAACATCGAGAAAGAACAAGATGAATCAGAGTCTGATCCGACAAACGAGCACCAAGAATTTGATACCATTCTGGAAAGCGAAGGATTCAGTATGGTCTCTGTGTCATCGCTAGCTTCCACAGGAAATCGTGCTGCCGACTCTGCCCAGCAGAATGAGGAATTTGCAGTGCCCCTTGACGGCGTATCGTCTCCATCGATTTCTCTGTCGCATCAGGAGTCTTCGCTTCAATCGGACCAAGATAAGAGCTCTATGGCTACAAAGCATACACCGGCGATCGCATCAGCCCCATCAGCACCGCCAACGCTCCAGGAGGACCCCGATCACTCACCATGCGCTTTAGAGGAAGCAACTGACGGAACGCCAAAGCTTGTTCGAGTCGTCCGTACTGGTACTGCACTTCAAGGCGCCCTTAACCCTAACGCTCGAAATCAGAGCTTGAGTTCACCTTTGCACGAGATTGAGAAGTCGAATGCGCAACGCGTACGATCTTCGCCTGTCTCAAAAGCTAGAATACCGCCCCAAGAACGTGCGGATAACCTTTTCAGTGGGTTTGGTGCCGGGACTCGGAGGGAATTGAGAGCTGGGCTCAGGCTGGGAGAGGAACTTGCAAAGAAACAGCGACTAAGTCCATCAGAGCCTGCTTCCGATTCGAAGCCAGTAAGCGATACGTCCATCCAAAACCGTGACGCCGGCTACCCTCAACTGCCTAGCTCTGACGATAAGAATGAATACACTCACAAAGCTCCGGGATCGAGCAGTGAGGTTCGATACCCTAGGCTTGGCAACAGGCAACTCCCAAGTCCTGAGGGGACTGTAGTGGACACGGATGACGATAGCATGAACTGGAAAGCAGATACTCCTATCAAGACTAAGCAAAAAGCCGTGACTCCTGTAAATTCTGCAGCGGCCCAGGAAGAATCTGAGCGTTCGTCAAATTTGCGGGGAGAAAGATCACATTTGTCTCGAGTGGATGAGAACATGGTGTTCAGGGAGGAGGAATGGCAGCGCGAGAGGGCGGCAATCAGCCGAGATATTGAGATGGCTAACGAGAGCCAAGTCGTGGTTATCAATAGCGACAGTGAGGAAGAGGACGTCGAGCAGGAGCAGGAGCAGGAACTGGAGTTGACCGAGGACCCTGACGAAGGCGACATCTGGCAAGCGGAAGCGTCTGACAACCGTTCTCGAGAGCCAACCCCGGAGGCATCCGAGATCCTGCTGCAACCCGAATTCGTCAAACCTCGTCGAAGCAAATTGCCCAGTCCTTGGAGACGCAATAGCCAAATCATTTATAGTGATGAGACCGAACCCACAGAGGCCGATCTCTTCTGGCAGCCGGCCCAGGTGAATCTTTCGAGATTGCGTGAGGAGGTTAGTCTTCGATCCGAGATGAAAGCAGACGACTCAACAGGAGCGCTACTTGACCGTCAACTCAATTCCGTTGAGCACTCGCGCAACCAGGCGATATCTCCGGCGGAAGCTTCTAAATCTGACAACGCAAAGGGGCCTAGCCTTATAAAAACCACGCTCGAAGTCAAGCAATCAGTAAAGCGGAAGGCTGTCAACAAGTTGCCAGCGACGCCGGGACCGACCTTCACCAACGAGTCCGAGGAAGACAATACCGCAACATCGGTTGGTGAGAAGACACTCGATACGCTACCTGCTCCAGAAGTGAATACCACAGCTGCCATCGACCCCCTACTGTTTCAAAATTCAACAAAACCTCCACCAAAACCAAAGCCCATCCAACCCCTCTCCATCGACTCATCGTCCTGGGTCTCCCGCCTCACAGCTCCAGTCGTCAATCTTTTTACTGCATCCGCTCCTCTCCCACCACCCGCGACGAAATCTGACATCCTCTGCTCTTCCGCCCACGAGCCACTCTGCCAATTAACCCCCTTCGAAAACGTCCATTTCAACGCTCTCGCCCCGCTCTACTCCGCGAGTCTCCTCTACGGCTCACATGTCTTCCCCTACAACCCCCGCTCCGCATCAGCACCCTACCTTGGCCTCACTGTTCAAACGTCCCTAGGCTGGTCACGCAAGATAACCAAATCCGATTGCGGTGTGGCAGACGCTTTCATGATCATACTCGACGAGCGCGGCTTCCCGCTCGGTGAGCCGGGTGCGGACTGGATTGAAGAGAGTTTGGTGGTGAGGATGTGTGTGTGGATCTGGCAGGCAATGATCATGAGAGGTGATATTGAAGCTGATAGCTGGAAAGGGGAGAAGGTCGGGTTGAGGGCGCAGGGCGATAGGCTGTGGACACAACAGGATATCGATTGGGATAACAACGAGAGTGCGTATCTTGAGCGGAAGAGGAGAGAGTTCAAAGGTTTGCCTAGCTGGTTGGAGATGGGGTTGATCTGGGACTGGGAGATTATGGGGCTGAGGCAGATGACTGAGAGTGATCGGATGGAGGTTAGTTGGGACCCAAAAACCAGGATGGTGAAGCGGATGCGATGATAGGATAGCGAGCGAGCATAGCGTGCAGCATTTGATAATCGAGCATCTTTTTCAAACCCTCAATTTCTGGTGCAATTCGCATAATTTTTGTCAGATCGAAGCGTGGATCAGGACCATCTCTTGTAAACTTGAGCATGCAATGTCGAGATTGTGCAGACTTTGGACCCACGATTGTGAACTTTGAGACCTTCGCCGGAAAATTTCCTGGCCATATTTTGCAGTCTTGCGGCTGAAGAGCGCAGTTCAAATGTGTACAAACCAACAGGGTTGGTAGGGTCTTCGAATCACGGGCAAGGAGCCTCTGGACTCTGCCAAGTCACGCTCGCCTTAATTATCTCTGTCCCTCAACGGCAAAGATGGGCTGCTCTGGGCGACAATCGTGCTCATTCCACCTTGCGAACCCTCGCATTCAGATTTTTAGTGCCTGAAAGCTTTCGTATTGGATTCATGTGGGTACTTTGCCAGTAGGATATGTCATTTCGAATTATGTTTGGGCAGCACATAATCCGATAACAGGGTCATTCCTCTTGGAAATCATCAGCTGCTTATTCTGAATTGATTTCATGTCACTCCATATATATCTCATCCCTCAACCTCCTCAAAAATCCTGTCGGCGTCCCACCCCTACCCGGATCTGTATCCGCAACCCCCCTCATCGCACTTCCCTCCCTCGTTACAGCCGGGCCCTGCTGCCCCCCACCACCTCGCCGCCTCCCCTGTTCCTTCTTCATAATCTCATCCTCAACTATGCCCTCCAACCCATCGACCCACCGGCCCCTCGCCCTCTCCTCCCCCGTCCCTTTCCAAATCACACACACGTCTTTCAGCTCCGCTACCCTCATCTGGGCATTCTCAGTCTCGCCTCTCTCCAGCATATCAACCACCTCCTGTTTTAGCCTCGATAAAGCAGCTTGCCCTTTGTTTTCCAGGTCTGGGTCTTGGTTGGGTGGGGCAACTGTGATCAAAGAGGAGGTTGTAGTGGTGAGGAGGGATGGTGGAAGCGGGAAAGAGAGGGCGAGGTTGAAGCGCTGGATTACGGTCTGCAGTTGGGTGCGGACGTGCAGGAGGGTTCGGAGGTGGGGGAGGGCGGGAGGTTCGGAGGATGAGGTATCTGCTGAGGGTTGGGGTTGGATTTGGCTGCTATGTCGAGATCGCGTGGGGGAGGGTGGCTGCGATTGTTTGGTCGCTGTATTGCTGTCGAGGCCGTTGGGCACGAGTAGCAGAATATGTTCGTGGAGATCCCCTTTCGACGATAGCGAGTCGGCCAATGACAGTGCTTCGCCCCGCAGAAGTTCTACTTCGTAGGCCAAGCGAGAGCTGGTTCGTAAGATGTCATCTGTGAGGCTTGTAAGAGTCGTGGAGAGGCGGGTTGTTTGGGCATTTAGAACGGATATGTGGTTTTGTGTCTGAGAAGCTATGGATGAGAGGGAAGGTTGCTGCGGCTTTGAGAGGCTTGATGAGGCACTCGGTGCGAGGGAGGGGAGGGTGCTGTTGAGGTAGTCGATTGCTGAAAAGTCGACGGATAGAAAGGCTTGGAGTGCTGGGTCTGTGAGGTTGGGGTTCAGTGATTGGGAAGTAGCCATATTGGAGCCTGTAGAGGGGGCAACAAATGTAGTATCGCTGTCTTCAATGGTCAGATTCCTTTGACTTTGGCAGAGGTGGTAGGGCTGCCTGGTAAAAGGGATTTAGGGTAGCTCCCGGGGCTAAGATAGCTGCGATAAGCCTTAGGGAAATAGCCCCGCGAGTCACAGCAAGGCTAGCAGCTCTGTGCTGCCTGACAACCTCACTTCGTTGGAGGCGAACCCGTAAGAACATGATTTGATGACACATTGTCTTCAAGATGCGGCATTGAGCTCAGGAAAGCTCACGACTTTGCTCACATGTCATCAAGAATGAACCTTTACACTCGCTTGTCTGACACCCTTGAAGTCTTACAACACTTAGACGTTACGACCCTCCGCTACAACTCAACCCCTCTAATTTATCTTCAAGTCCATCGTTTTTAACATTCATCATCCTTCTTTACGCCTTTTTGACTTATTGCTATTGAAGACAACACTCCTTACATCGCTTCTGTGCAACGAAACGCTCCTAGCACAACATAGCTTGAACCATCTTCGAAGCTCGCCATGCCTCGCAAGGCATTTGTCGCCGACCTAAGTGAGGCGGTGATGACTTTCGAACGCAACAATGTGTTCAACTTTCGAGCAGGTGATGAAGATGGTCAGATCAACTTTCAGTACCTGCAGAGTCACGATGGGGATGGCACTGAAGTCACTATTTTGGTTCCAGGTATACATTACAACTATTTCGTAACTCTACCAGCAGTTGAGCATGCCACACAATTTATATTCTAGAATTGACCTACTGACCAGCGAAATTCATGCAGACGTTGGGGACTATCCCAGTTCACATATATACATGTTCTACACTGATTCCAGCAACGTGACTCCAGAGATACACTCAGCTCTGGACTCTATGAGTGATTGCTCAGGTAGGAAGGTGTCGGAGATGATGGCCAAATTGGTCAAAGCCCTCGACAAGGCAACAGCTGGGTCCAGACATAATCCTGTCGATATTGATGATCCCGACCCCATGGTGATAGACTCGGACGATCCAGGTAAGCCCGCTTCTGCAGCTTTGCTAGCCTTCAAGATAAAGTACCCGTATCGATAGAGTGTTGATCACTAACACGCGCTGTAGAACAGTCTGACGATCCTGACGATTTCGACAGCGACGCCGGAGGTTGGTCCCCTAGGTCACCAAAGCAACAAAACTCGGTCGGCGGCACGCGTTCTCGCATCGGTAGTGATCGAGTCTCAAATGCACGAATTCGCCAAGATTTCAGCATGGCCAAAGGGGCTGGTTTCAGGGTAGGCCACCTAGGAAGCCTGTTCAATGGTGGCCGGGATGGTTTCGTGATCATCTCTTGCCGAGTTGCCAAACTTGGTATCTCAGATGAGGCCCTGCAAGCCTGGCATCTGGAGCGAAGCCAATACTTCATGGTACTCGTTCGTTATACTGACGGCTACAAATCTCTGGACTCCCTACTAGCATCGGCAACGTCTAAAGAAAGTGGAGTACAACTGCGAGTCGGCCTGTCTGACAGGTACAAGGTCGCTCTTGATCAAGCTATCGCGGCCTTCGTGCAATTGGAAGACAAAAGCAAGTCACGCAAGCTCGTCATCTCAGACGCCACAGCCGAACCCAAGACTGACGGCCTAGGTCGCGTCTTTATTGGACGGCCCCTCGATGAACTGATGAATGAGCGTCTGGTTCCATTGTTGAAGTATAGGAGTGCCATGGATTTCCCGTGGAGAGGTGCAGAAGATTTTTTCAACGACCACCAGGGCTTTAATTTGACGCAAGAAGACGCCTTCGAAGACAAATACTGGGCTCCGGATGAATCCCATCGCATAGATAGTCTTCCCAAACTTGTCACCCAAGACCATCTTGTCGACCAGAGAAAGGAGAAGTCTTTCCCCCTTCTGGCTATGCAATTTGCACTCCGTCATCTTGTCCGATGCACAGAATTCTGTCTAGTATGTCATTGCAAAGTGGAAGCAGACTTTGAAGCGCTGAAGCCATATGTCTGCTCAAAACCCCTGTGTCTCTACCAGTATATGAGTCTTGGTTTTGGACCAAGCATCGAGCACGAAATCATCACGCAGCCACACGTTGTCGACCTTCTCATCAGCTTCTGCTATACGAGCGCAAGTCATCGAAAGCTTGCTCACCTTCCGACTGGTATGGCTCTTATGGTACCGTCCCCACAAGGCGCATACGAAGCAAGCCCATTTCCGTCCACACCTGGACAATATCATGGCATGACTGATGGCTTTGATCCAGATTCGCAATCTAAGAAATCTCGGAAGAAGGCCCACAATGTTCAGACCTACAAAGCAAGATTCGACCAGCCCAAGATGGAGCTCGTCTTCCCACCCGGATCGGACAAGATGCTGCATCCTGGTTATTGGATCACATTTAGTCTACTGGAACAGCGATACCACTGCAGAGTGACTGATGTAATGTTTCCGACGGTGAAGCTAGGCCCACCGATTGTGCAGAATTCAGGAAAAGGCGGAAAGCCCCCCCAACAACCAACTACGGTTAGCATTTCGCAGCGTCATCTGTCGGGTACGAATAGTGCGAACATTCCCCCAACAATTACCCCTGCTGCGACACCTCCGCCAGTCATAGACCTATTACCAAGCCAGCTTCCAGAAATCTCGTTCGCCGTCTATGACCAGAACTTCGACGATCTTAACGACGAGGAGAAGGCAGGCTCCATCTGTACGATGCTGAATAATTTGCCAAGCGTGCAACAGATGGGCGACTTTCTGCGGAGCAAAGGGGCCCAAGACGTGTCTCTACGAAGTTGGGCTGATCGGATCTCACCTGCGGCCCTTGGAATTCTACGTTGGATCATTGCCTCCAATCGGTCTTGTATCATCCAGGTAGACAGCGTTGATGGCACTTCTCGTAAGTCAGAGGAGCGAGTCTCAGGGATGTCAGGTTGGATGCAATTCCGCTTCGCTCAAGGTGCTCCAGACAAGGAACAAAGATTCGTGACGTCCATACGAAACACCACTGAGCAGCAGAAACATCCTACTATGTTCGCCTGGCATGGTAGCCCACTTCAAAATTGGCATGGTATCGTGAGAGAGGGGTTGCACTTCCAGAAGGCAGACCACGGTAGAGCTTTTGGCGACGGCTGTTATCATTCACTGGAGGCTATGACAAGCTTGGGATATAGCGGCGGATTCTACGGAGGTCGTGGTCATACTGGCTTTGATGATGGTCTAGCAGTCGGACAATGGCCCCATAGCCAGCTGAGAATATCGCAAGCAATTGCTCTGAACGAGATCGTGAATGCCCCTGCCCAGTTCCAGAGCAAGAGCCCGCATTTAGTGGTAGCCCAACTGGATTGGATCCAATCGCGCTACCTCTTTGTCAAATGCAGCATCCAGGGAGTGCAGATCAATGACAGCGAGCCAAGCCAGGTGTACGAACAAGATCCAACATACTCGCCAAAAGGAGACCAGGGGAAAAAGATTGTCATTCCCATTACTGCCGTGAGCAAATCGAGGAGACCTGTCTCCAAGGAGATCAAAAATGGCAACAAGAAAGTCAAAGTCGACAATGTGCAAGATGCTGAAGAAGTGGCTTTGCTCAGCGACGAAACTGATATTGAAGACGTGACAATCTTCTTCTCGGATACCGAAGAGCCACAAGTGATCTCCTCAAACACAATCAAAGGGAAAGAAAAGGTATTAACAAAACTTCCAACACAGCATGATACCTCCAAGACAGACTTTCAGCCCGGTACCTTAGACCACAAGCACCTCCCACTCCTCGAGCCACCTTCATTCGCCACCTCGATGGCCACAAAGGCGTTGCAAAAGGAACTGACTGCAACATTGAAAGTACAAGATACCCACCCGGTACACGAGCTAGGTTGGTATATTGATCGCGAGCTCATCAACAACGTCTATCAATGGATCGTCGAGCTCCACACCTTCGAGCCCCATCTACCTCTCGCCAAAGACATGAAATCGAAGAACCTCAAGAGCGTTGTTATGGAAGTCCGCTTCGGCAAGAACTACCCCATGAGCCCGCCTTTCGTACGTGTGATTCGACCACGTTTCCTGAGCTTCATGCAAGGCGGTGGCGGCCATGTCACTGCTGGTGGTGCGCTATGCATGGAGCTTCTGACGAACTCGGGATGGAGCGCTGTGAGCAATATCGAGAGTGTACTATTGCAAGTCAGACTGGCGATATCAAGCACAGATCCAAAGCCAGCGAGGTTAGAGCCTGGGCCTGTACGGGACTACCAGCAAGGCGAGGCCGTAGAGGCGTTCATTAGGGCCTGCAACGCTCACGGCGTAAGTACTCGATTCTCTATTTCAATGATCGCATATGCTAACACTTCACCAGTGGGAGGTACCGCAAGATTTCCGCTCAACGTATTCTGGGCCTTCTCAATCATACGGTGGCTTCTGACGGTCGTAAATACAAGGAGCGATCACTGACTGGCGTTTGATGGACTCTTACAATGGGCTGTTTCCTAACATCATGCGAGGAGTTTAGAGACTGGCCCAAAGAAATGCCTGTTGTCCCTAGTGGGGACTATGAATTATGAGAACATTATAACAACGAACAGAAGACAATGGTTGTTATGGATCTACCGAAATGGCTGCTAAAAGAGTTGCGGCGATCTTTCGGCCTTTGATCGAACATCGATAGCAGCGGTAGTATAACCAGAGAGTTCAATCAATGCAATGCCAGATGTTCCACGAAAGACCGTAATACTTGTGTGACTGGAGCCGATCGCTTAGACACAGCAAACAAGCGTGCTGGTCCTTTTCAAGGTTCTTTCAAAGGTAACAGATCCCATCGACACATGCTCAAATATATCGAAACACCATAAATTCATCCACATCAATGCTACAGTCCTATTCACTACGACCTCCTCACTCGAATCTCCACGCCCCGCACTGTCCCCTCACCCCGACCCTAGACCCCTTCCCATCCTGCTTCAACTCTTCCCTCAAGGTCTTTATCACCTTCTGAATCTCCCTCCAAAGCACATACTTTTCCAAATCCTCCTCTTTCTCCAGCCCATCCGCCTTCCAGCACTCAAGTCGGTTCTTTCCACAAGCACACGGGTGGTCCCACGATTTACAACCGTCGAAACAGCAATAGAAATCGCGGCCCCTCCCGAAGCATAAGTCACTCTCGCTGTCGTGACCGACTTCGTCTTCGTGCTCGCTCTCATCGTCATTGTCGTCGTCATCGTCGGCACTTGCGATAGCCAACAGGGCGGCCACAAATGCTTCTTGAATGTACGCGAAGCTGAAACCCTTGGTAATTGACGCGATTGCTTTGTTGAGGATCGTGGGAAATTCGATATCTTCGTTGTCTAGAAGCTTAGTTCGCCAGTACTCACAGTATTGTACCCTCTGATCCATACTCGGATCCGGGAAGAGATACTTCCTATCGAATCTCGACGGCCGTTTGCTGATTCCGGGATCTAGGCGTTCGAGGTGATTCGTGCTTCCTACCATCAGGATGCCATCATTGTTCCGCAAACCGTCGACCTCATTGAGGAAATAGCTCCTCACAGCATCCGTAACAATACTGTCCAGATCTTCAAACACCAGAAAGCAAGGAGCTTGCTGCCTTGCTTTGCTGAAGATCGCTGAGAGCGATGCCTCCGGCCCAGCATAGCCTGACAACGAGCGCACGTAAAGCGTGGGAATTGGATCAGCGCGAGCATACAATGTGTGCATTGTCGCCTTGATAGAAACTGTCTTCCCATTTCCCGGCGGCCTTTGCAGATTTCAAAGTCAGCATTGCGGCTTTAGAGATAGGAAATCAATACCCTGGGGAGTACGTACCCATGGAAAATAATGCCCCTCTTCCACGGCACCCTCAGCTTCTGATACCGCGCCCGAGAGCCAAAGAACTTATCCACCTCCCCAATAATATTTTTCTTCATCCCTTGCTCCAATATGACATCTTCCCAATTCGCACTCTGTATGCTTTGCCATAGCTCCGAACTCTGCTGCCAATACCCTCCGTCGAAGATGAGAACCTTTTTATGAGGATCGTTGCCCCATTTGCACGCCGCGAGGATGAGCTTGTCGTTTTCAAGCGCCGAACCACCTAGTACATAGGTCATAGCACGAGAATACAACCCCTCGTCTCCAATGACGCTGTATACGATATACTCGATTCCCTCCCACTTGTACACGTATTTCCCAAAGTGCACACTGTCATACAAGACCCCGGTATCCCCATCCAAGCGCCGCGCGGGCGGCGCATACTGCCTGTGCTTCAAGTTCTCAGCGGTGACCCCATCTTCGGTATCTATAGGTGTGGCTATTGCGTGCCTGGCGGCGGCGTAGGAGAGGAGGTTGCAGGTGTAGGGGTTTGTGATTGAGAGGTGGAGGGTGGGGTATTGGGTGCGGATCTTTTCGACGAGGAAAGCGTCTGTGTTCACACGAGGAGCTCTGGAATGCTCATTGTAGGCCTGGTAAATGCCATCTTGTGCATCTTGATGGGGATAGGCGTGATCAGATGGGTTGGCAGGGAGGTCCTGTGGTGGGGGGCGGAGAGGGAGGTCGCTGGGGCGGGTGTGCATCTCGAAATTGAGGATCAGAGGAGCTTGCTATAGGTCAAAGGCACGCAGAGGAGAAAGATCTTTTCTTGCTAGAAAGAGACAAGAGAGTAGTACTCGCATAGAAAGAGACTGCGCGGATACCTACCGTATGGTGGGTATTGTTGGAATGGGGCTGAGTTCAACGATGATGTTTCACTTTCTAGGCGACAGCTTTCGTAGGCGGGTCTTACAACACTTCACCCAACGCGGACTCGCGATTCAAGCGCAGATGGTAGCGCGAAGGAATATGATCTGGCAAGTTAGAGGAATGAAAGTTTACGAATTCACATATTCTATACCTTAAATCCACACCTGAATCCAGCCAAAGCCTGTGCCCAGGAGGCTTGCACGCCATTAACAAAATGGAATTCAATGTGGGCCGTAGAGCTGCCCCGGAGCCGCCCCGGGGAGATCCCTATTCTAGCGCCTAGAATCCTTTGGGGCGGCTTGGCGGCTCGCTTAGGGGCTAGCTTCCGGGCTAGCTTAGGCGCTCCCTCATTGAGCGTGGCTTGGCGCTCTCCACTAAAGTAATCGGAAGCCTGGATCTGTTCTGGCAGCCCTATTTAAACATCTGAACATTTAAATTGAAATGTACATTTTACTGAGTTTGAGCTAGGTGGCAAGTCGTGCCTCTGACTCTTCACTGCTGCACTTTGCATTCATGTGATCAACAAGGTGGCCCCAGCGGCGCGGAAACCCTGACTCAAACAACTATCATTTTCCTTTTTCCTTGTACGAGAGAGATTGAGGTCGTCGAAGAATTCTCATTCTTCCGTGGCTTCCCCTGACTCGCAGACCCAATCAAATAGTGGATTTTCGTATGCTTCACCTGAATGAAATCAGGTATCCTTGCACTTGCTTGCCTCCGCAATTCCTTTTGAGTCACATCCGGTTGGTGTCACGCTGGAATCCATTGATTACCAGCCCTCCTTCTCAAGACAACCTCCTTCTCAAGACAACCTCCTTCTCAAGACAGCCTCCTTCTCAAGAGAATCTTCATCTTCTCAAGAGAATCTTCATCTTCTCAAGACAACCTACTAGGTCGAAGCATAACGCTCGCCCTTTCCCACACCTACTGGGTCGAAGCATAGTGCTCGCCCTTCCCCTCGTCTCATCAATCTCCGCCTCAATCTCATCAATATATACATAGATACTTACCCCATAATCCGCACCTCAAATCGCTAAGTCCTTCTTAAGACAGCCTCCTTCTCAATTCAATCTTCCTACAATTGTTCTCTTCCCGAACTCTGCTACTCTGAACTGCACCTAGAAGACCTTGACACAACCCCATCCCACAATGGATCCACCCGACTTTGTCCCTCTTGCGTCCAGACCAACGAGCTTCTCAGCTGGAGAGAATGTCTCCCTGAAACGCAAATGGCAGGAGCTATCCAATTCAAAGTCTATTTCCGGGTCCTCTGCTGATTCGTACGATGGACCAATTGTGATCGTTGAAGATTTCCGAGCCGGGTTCGACGAGCCCCTTCCAAAGCTTCCATTGCAGATGGAGAGCGTCCCTGGGCCGGATTCAAATATCCCTCGCTATACAGAATGCCAGAGGGAAACCAGTCGTATTTTCGAGCAGGCGGACCTTGATTACGACAGCATTAGCATGTCTGTAGTTCGGGGGGCTAAGCAAACTCACCCCAAGACAACGATCGTGATTCGAGTGCCAGAGGGCACCGACAAATCACTCTGGAGGCCGACATTGATCACTGTCGGTCAGATGCTGCATACAAAAGACTCGCTCGATCTTCAAGTCACGCTCCTAGAGCCCAAAGCCGAGGAGCACAAGGAAGCTTTCAGTATCTCTTTTGGTGACCCTCTCATAGAGATCTGGCCAGAGGATTTGAAGGATCCCATCTGCGAGATCATCATCGACCTTGACTGGCTGCAATTGTCGATCTGCAACTGGGGAGTTACGAAAGAGGATTCAAAGCCTACAGTACTGATCGTTGTCGAGGAAAAGGATGAGACTATCTGGAAGACTGTTGTTCCAAAGATTGGAGAAGTGTGTGATGCCTCGAGAGCATCAAGTCTTCAGGTGCTTGTAGAGGAGGGCGAATTCGTTGGGGCCTATAAGGATGACCTAGGCGGCCTCCAGGGCCGCAAAGCGTACCAAGAATTGATCGCCATGGGTCACTCTATCGGAGTGGAGGTGAATGGCGGGGGAACAATGGGAGGATACTTGAGCCTTGTCGATCCGAAGAACTCCAGCAAGACGCCGATATTCACTACCAATTGGCACGTAGTCCGCCCACAGGATCCGAAGTTTCCTGTTGGTAAGTCGAAAAATCCATACACATTCCTTGATTGAAATTAACTTGGCCAGCATTTGACAACGGACCGCAATCATATGGTGCATGGCCGCAGGGTATCTCGAACGTAGCCCAATGTCCTGCTCAGGCCGACATGAGATCACAGATTGCGCACGTGCATGGCACGATACAGATCCACCCGACCAGTCCAAGACTTAGCTACCTCCGAGGACGCGTGAATAATGGGACCGCAAATGCTTCAGACAGAGAGACATACCAAGCGTTAGTCGACGCTTCTGTACAGTACCAACATGAGCTCCAATACCTGAAAGCAAACAACAAAAAATCTTCCTTGAACTTCGGACAATGCAAAATGGGGTCCGGTTATCGTACCATCAAGATCAAGCAAGGGCCAGAGGGAGGTATTCATGGCAACTTCGCCCTAGATTGGGCTATTGGGGAACCGGTGGGCCGGCGGATCGGCGGCAACATTGTGAGCACAAGAATGTCCCCCATTGCAAGACCAATACGCTAACACCCCATCAGTTGCCCACCCAAGAGCATTTAGATAGTTTGGCTTATGCAGGCACGTTCTCTCTCAGGGGCAAAACGCATGCAGAGTCTTTCAGCAGCAAAATGTTCTCGGGGCAAGATGTTTTCAAAGTGGGACGAACTACAGGGCTTACCGTCGGCGTCGTGGAATATACCGCGACAGAAACCAAGATCCCAAGACCTGTCAACAGCGCCTATACGAATCCCTGGCCACGACGTATCGTAGAGCATTTTGCGATCAAAGGCACATTAGGACGGGATTTCAGCCTGGGCGGCGACTCGGGATCGTGGATCTTTGATGACGTGGGGAACCTTTGCGGTCTTCTTTGGGGTGGAGCCACTGCGGCTAACGTTGGCTACTTCACGCCCATTGAGTTTGTCATTGCAGACATTGAGAAGTACACTGGCAAAAAAGTCGAAATCTATAAGGCCCAGTGATTTCTTCGATTGGTAGTTGAGGTTTGGGTCAATGATGGTATCCTTACCCACTCTCTGAGTCAGGAGCCTAGAAGATAGATAGAAGAATATACATACAAGGCCTTTCAAACCCATGCGTGCATGATTGCTGGGAAACACATTCTCGGTACAAAGTAACGAGAGCAAACGTCAACGAAGAGTCACAAGGCTCTAGCACAGACTTCATGAAGCACAAGTTGCTTGGGTGTGTAATCAAAGGAGTTTCATGTTTAGATGACTCGCATGAAGTCTTGTGGTGCTAGCATCTAAACCACCGATTTAAAAGTCTAGTGCAGCCTCTTATTTCCAACGACACCGCAATGAGACCATGGCGTGATTACTTGTGAAGGGCGTTTGCAATGCAAGGCAAATTTCCGATAGTTGGAACGTGCAAATTGTTGGGTATTTTGAACAAGTAATCGCCTTGCCTGCTAGGAATCACGATGTACTGGGGGAAGACAGCCCAGACAACCGTACTTGGAGCGTAGCCTGATGAGCTGCAACGTACCCAGCATTCCTTTCTCCTTGGTCCGCAAGAAAGCCTTCTAGAATTTCCTGAACCCTTTCCCACCACTGACCATCTCCTCCCCCATCTTCTTATGTTCCTCCCCAGGCTTCACCCATGCCACCCTTGCATCCCTCACCTCTCCCTCCCCAAACTTCTCCCTACAAAATTCCACGACCGCGTTTATCTCTCTCAAGCTTTCCCTCTCCAAATCCTCCTTACTCCCCTCTCCCCTCTTCACCAACCTTTCCACCTTCCCGATGAACTCTTTAGCTTTCTCCTCACTTTCCCAAACCTTCCTGAACACTTCACTCTCTGCGACGTTCTTGTACCAAGCCCTAGCATTATCGTAGTCCCCTTCTATCCTATGCAGTATGCCGTGCAGAAACATCCCTTCGTAGGCGGGTGGGGCTTGCATGTGCCGGACTAGGAAGTGCGCGCTTGGGAGGTCATTGTTGAGGATGTGGAGGGCGGCTTCGAGGGTGGGATGCAGAGAGAGGGAGGAGATGGTTGCTGTTAGGGAGGGGGAGGTTGATTTGCCAGGCGGCAGGAGGGGTGGAGGGAGGGTTAGAATGTGGGCGTAAAGGGAGGGGAAGTCGGGGAAGGTGGGGTTTGGGGTTGGAGCGGCCATTGTGTGGTTGTACCTGTATGACGGACGAAGAATGGAGGAGGTAGTCACGATGTGAAGCCGTCCAAATTGGATTTCTTCGAAGACGTCATGACTCTAGCCACTATGATCTCCAAGAGAAATGGGCAATGGCCTCGTAGATTTCGATGGAACCATTGTGTTAACAAGCCTACATCCGGGAATAAAGTACGAGTATCATGAGCCTACTCTTGAAGACGCAGTGAACATGCGGTAGGGTCATCATGAAGCTTAGTCAGCGAAGAATATTAATTTCGAGTTATTACTTAAATCATCTTTGTAATGATATTACAAACGGGTCGGATCTGTATCAGAATCCATAGATAAAGAAAAGCAAATGGTTGCAGTGAGAGGTGGCTTCAATACTGCCTCTGACTGAAGTGCTTTGCTGTCCGAAGCTCAGGTCCGTGATATTGGCCTCCCACTTGAAAAGCTTCCCTTCTGCTGCCAGAGGTTTATCACTATCTTGAAGCCTACTGTAATTTTCCTCTATAATCGCTCATGTAAAATCCATGGGCGGGTGAACTTGAGTGCGGCCATCTATATTTCTCTTAGCTAATGGTAAAAGATGTGACGGCTTTGTGCACATAAATTATCGTGGAAGGGAGTGTGAATACGATTCGAACCACGTGCACAGGCATATTGAGCATGCTTCCCTTGTTGCTATTGATGTTGGGACGGGCGATGCGGGATTTTCCATTCCTAATACTGCCCAGGGTTTGACGTGGAATAACATGTCATTTGGGCGTTGGCTGGCTTGTATTGTTACTGCTGAGGTGATTGGGTTGCAATTGTTTTGGGCCAGTAAGATTGAGAGTGAGAAGGGGAAGGTGGAAAAGCAGTGCGACAGGGTGAGGTTGGCGCCGCAGTACTTTCTGAAGATTGGAATAGCTAGGTCCTGCAACGAATACACGGTAATAGGACCCTGTTTGGAAATTGAGAAATGGATATTGGATGTCATGCATGTCTAACCCAAGGCGCAGAATGAGTTAAAGTGTAAAAAATCTTGTTAATTTTGTTCAATATTGTTAAGGAAATCGGGAGCCATCCAATCGCCATACATAATCTTTAGAAGGAGGAAGCCTTGTGCGACGTCTTTCCTATCCAAAAGCGTAAAAGATATATGACTCAACTGATGTTAGCAGGTTTCTCAAGAAGATCCGGGAAATCAACCAGCCAGGCTTGCGATGAGTCCGTCAACATCGACCTGCCTTGTCTCAAGCCGTCCGAGTTCATCTGAGAACACCTTCTCCTCCACCTCCACTATTCTTGTTCTCCTGACACTTTGAAGGAGAGCAGCCATCTCTATTGCCTTACCATCCTCGGCATCAGTTCTACCAGCCTGAAATATCCCATACTTCGTCCGCCAATCAGGATGGACAATGAATTCAAGAATCTTGGAACCTGACGTTGCGGCTTCATCAGACAGGTCTTGCAAGATCTGCATTATCAATTCTCCAGGTCTAGTGAAGAACGAACCGCCTCGAGTCTGGCCCCAAATGGCGCCTCGCGAGGTCACCAGCCTGATGTGACGAAGGCGCTGGAAGCAGTGTAGATATATAATTCCATGAAGCCCAAGCTCAAGGTAGGGTTTGATAACGGGTTGAACTGCTCGTTCTGCGGGACACGCTGGCCGTAGGTCATTCTGTGGTTCGGTCTGGGCCTGAGAAGCTTCATACTTTCGTAGAAGAGGTGGAGGATTGGGTATGTGATCGGGGTAAATGCCGCCAGTACATTGCCTGACGACATTTGTTGCGATGTAGATCTCGAAGATATTGTTGCGATAGAGGAGGGAAGCAGCTTCGTCGTAGACCTGCTTGCTCACCCTGAGGATTTTGGGGTGGAGGTTGAAGGAGGGTTCTCGGCCTTGCCTGTCATGGTAGAGTGTGTGGATTCGAGTAGGGTTGGGGCAGAGGAGTTCTTCGTATATTTCGGTACGCAGCTTCAATGGTAGAGCGAAGAGAGGAGATATCTGAGAAGCTGCCATGGCAGTGTCTCGTATGGGATGAGAATGTCAACTGCAACTGGCAGAATGTCGACATCGATGCTTACCCCTTTTAGTTAGCGTATGCAAAAAGCTGCGGAATCCTTGGCATTTTTTTTAATTTTTTTTTCTCCCCGCACCTAGGGCATAATTACTAGCAAATAGGTAGAGATATTAATAATCATTAAAATAAATATAATTATCGCTTTATTAGTATTAAATAAAGCTTGGATATAGCTACTAGCGCTCATTCCTATTAAGACTCTCCGTTCAATACCTTAATATAACGTCGATAGGGCCTAGGTTAATACTCGTAGAGAAGAGTATTAAAAATTAAAAAATAATAAACTTCGTATTAATATAAAATAAAACTAGATAGATTTAATAAACTTAATTAATAATTTAATAAATATTTATATTTAGAATCTATAATTAAAAGTTTTAAAAGAAATTAAATACGAAGCTCCTATTTATTAAATAAATATATAGTTTATATAAAAGAAAGAAACTATACTATTTATTTATTTACTCGTTTATTTTAATATCGAGTAGATAAAAGGTTAAACGCTTACTTACTTATTAGTTTATATATTATATCGAGTAGTAAATAGTTCTTTAGTGTATTAAATATATTAAGCCTATTAAGATTTTTAGCGAATTTTAATTATAATATTACTCTTCTCTTTTAATCTTCTTTATCTTTAAAAATAATCTTATATCTTCTCGTTAAATAAAATAACGTAATAAATTATAGGAATAAATTATTTCTAAAGGTCTTATAATTATAATTATATATACGCGTTATATAATATATTAAACCGAATATCGATTATCCTCTTTATCGTCGAAATACGGGGAGTATATTAAAATTAAGAAAAAAATATAAACTCTTAAAATCCGTTATTAATTTCTTTAGAATTAATAAAACTCTAAAATATTTAAAATATAAAGAAGAAAAAATTAAAATTATATAAAAAGTAGCTAACGAGGCCGCGTCCGCGGCGAATAATATCGTTTATTAAAAAAATATAAAATTAAAGAGACTTCGCTAATAAAAGAAATTCCTAAAAAAGCGTAAATAAAAAATATTCGATAAAGGTTTTATAAATATAGAGGAATTAGAGCGCCTAGAAAAACTAGAAAAATTTAATAAAATAAAGCGCGCGGCGGCTTTAGCTCTATACCTCGATAATTTTATATCTTCGAGATTCTTTTTATTAAGGACCCTCGATTAACTTTTTTATATTATTATCTCTAAAATTTCTTTAGAAATTCCCGATAGTTAATTAGGTTTATTAATAACTTTTAAATATTTTCCGACTTATTATACCCCTTTTATTTAACGAGGTAATTTTAATCTTTTTAAATTAGAATCTTTTTTACCTCGAACTCCGTTTCTTTTTTAATCTAGAAATAAAAAGTATCCTATAAAAGTATATTAAAATCTACTAGTTTTAATAAAAATATATAAAATATTAAATATACTTTAGCGTCGGCTAGAAGATTTAATTTATAATTAATTAATTCTTTATTCTTTTTAATCGAAAATAATCTAATTTTAACGTAGTCTAGTTTCTTACTCGGTTTATTTATAAAAGTATAGAGTAGGCTTTAAGCGCTCTAAGCGCTCGTAAATTAATTAAACCGGTTTAAACGGGGTAATATTATATTTTAACTTTTAAATATTATTAATTTATTTAAATATAATTAACAATTTAGCTCGTTTCTAAAAATACCTCTAACTCACGAGAATATTTAAAACTCGTATATTTAATTCTTAATTTATATATAATAATTACTAGAAGTACTTTCTTTAATATTTTATTTAATATAATTCTATTAATTAATTAAAGGTCTTTTTAGGATAATTTAACCTATATTATTTTTCTATTTTAAATATAGTTTTATAGTTAATACGAAATTTTAATATAAATAATATTTTTATTTTAAATTTATATTAAGGTTAATAATAATTTATACTCTCTTTTAACTTCTATTATTATTACTCTATTTATATTCTTTAATATAAAAGATATATAAATCTATATATCAAATCTCTTATTATAGATATATTATTATAACGACGATAATTTCTAGTTACGTTTAAAACCCCGGGTAACTTTGATAATTTTAATTATTAATATATATTTTAAAAATTTCTAAAAATCTTAATTATTATCGAATATTGTTTAAGCTAGTAGTTAGTATTAAATTCTCTCGTTCTTTTTTACCTTATATTTTACTTTAAATTTAATATATATAATATTTAAATATAGGGTATCTTCTCTCCTATCGAATCGAAGTATAAAATTTATTAGATTTAAAATATCTTTTAACTCTTTATCCCGCGTTATTAAATTATTATTAATTACTTTTATTTAATAAAAGTTAATATATATAGTATAATATAGTAATAAACGAATATAACTCCGTTATAGGCGGTTATATACCTTTTCTATATAATTAATTATAAGCGATTATAATAGTTAACTAGTTAGAGTACTAGTCTAATTTTTATTTATAATCTAATATCTTATTTTAACTAGTTATTTCTATGAAAAAGAAATTATTATTACTCTTTATAATAGTTTTCTTTTTTCTTTACTTTAGTTTTTATTTATTTAATATTCCCGTTAATAGACTAGATAATATACGAAGAGAGTAATATTATTATATCCGATAATCGTTTTTATTTATTACTACTCCTAATATTTACTTAATATTTATATTAATAAATTATAAATTATATAGTCGACGAGTATTATTATATCTCGTTTATTTATTATTTCTTATTCTATATTATCTAGATTATTATTATAATTACTAGTACTTTAATATAAGAACTAGTACTTTAATATAAAATAGTAACTTATTCGTACTATTAGATAGAAAAGGAATATATAATATATTAAAACTAAATCTTAATCACTATTTTATTTCGTTGATACTATAATTCTTACGTATTTTATTTCGTTAATACTATCTTTTTACTATTTAGTAGTAACGGCGTAGTCGAATTCTATTTATAAATAGAAAGAGACCGGCTACTAGCCTCTAAAGTATTAATTATAAAATACTAAATCCTCTATTAATATCTCGAAGATATAATTATTATCCGTACTATTATTCTTTTATATAGGTCGAATTATTTTAAGGGATTATAAATTAATTATAATTTATCCTTATATCTACTACTAGTTATAATATTAGTATTAACCCTTTAACCGTTAGTATTCTACGACGACGAACGAAGCGAGCCGCTTCGTTTTCGTTTTAATCTTTATATATAATAGCGGTACTTCTTTATATTAACTACGCCTACTTTAAATCCTAATAATCGAGTTATTATACTAGGTTTTTATAGTTATATAAATCGATTTATAAACGCGTTTTATAAACTTAAAGGAATATTTATACCCTAGTTATAAAGAGTACTCTAGGTTTCGGCCGTAAACGTAAAGAATAATTTATATTAAATTAAAATATCGCCGCCGTTTATATTATATATTATTATTTTCGTTTATATAAAAAATCCTTACCTTTTCTTAAAGATCTCGGTCTAATTATAATTAATTATTAAGAAAGTTAAATCGCGCCGGAATTACGGAGTTAAGAACGGAGTTTATTTTTCTTATAATCTAAAGCCTATATTTACCTTAAAGCGGAGAAACGGTATTTACTCTACTAAAAACTATAGCGAAATTAATAAGTTTTCCCCGCGTTAAGGTAGGAATCTTAAAAATTTCCTTTTAATCCTTTACTTCTTATCTCTTACTTCGTTATTTCTAACTCGCGTAATCGAGATTTAAATCTTTAATACTATATAAATAAATTTTCGAACTATATACTAGTAAAAGATCTTTATAAATATATATAATTTATTTTATTTTCCTTACCTATAAGCTACGCGGAGGTAAAGAAACTATTTTTATTAAACTTTACTATCTCTCTAGCGTTTTAATTATTTATATTTTCAAAAAAATATTTCGAGTAATATAATAAAAATATTAATAGATTAATTTAAAAAATAGTTCTTTTTATTATCGACTAGTATAATCCTTTATTAGACGTATTAAGAGGTAGCGAGTTATTTGTAAAAAGAGGATATTCTACCTTTATTAAGATTTAAGAAAAAGAAAATTCTATAAAAGAAAACTCTTTTATATTTTTAATTTCTTAGATATACCCTCCTTTAATTATAAAAGTATTAACGGCTTTTATTAAAAGTATTAAGTATTATATTAATTTAACGTACTTTAATAATTAAAAAGAAAGAAATAAAAAGATTTTAAATCCTTAACTACCTCGTTTTTAGAGAAGGGTTAAGGACCGGATTTTAACTACTCTTATTTATTCTCTTCTAGTTATATTCTTTTCTTTAGTTTCTAGTCTAGTTAAATCTATAATTTAATTAACTCCGAGAAAATCAATACTTTAATTCCTTTTATAAGAATTAATTTTTACTACGAATAATATTATACGAAGGATTCTTTTTAATTAAACCGAGAATATAATTAATAATAATAAAGATTAGTCTAGCTCTTTAAGATAAAGTTAAAAAGATTTTAATAATTTTAAAGGAAACTAATTTACTTTATTTAATCTTTAATTTTAATAAAAATAAAAAATTATAAATTAATTACGAATTCTACCTCCGCCGGTAAAAATCGATTTAAATTTATATAATACTATAATCTAGGCTATACGATCTATTATACTAGATATTATTAAAGTTATTTTATAAAATTAAGATTAAACTTTTAAAGGGCCTCCGGGACCTATTAAACTATAAAGACTAATTAATAAAAACGGGTATATTTAATAAGTATAATAATAGGCTAGGTATTTCTATACCGGCGAATTAAATTTCTTTTATCTAAATTATTTAAAGTTATAAAGCGCCGGTAATATCGTCTTTAATTTTAAAAAGTTAATATTTAAAAAAATCTATACCTTCTATAATAAGGTTTAGGATTTCGTTATAATAAAAAGTAAAAATATAATAAAGAGGAATCTAAATAGTTACTTCCGCGGTACCGTTATAAATTAATAATTTAAAATTCTTTCTTAAAATAAAAAAGATATAATAATATAATTACCGAATAATCTATAGCGCTAAATTACTAGATTATAAAATTACTTTAAAATTATAATATTTATAACTCTAGAAAAACTTAATCGTTAATTATATATATTAAAGGATACGGCCGAACGAAGTAATTTATTTATCTACGTCTAGAACGTAGTTAAATACGCCGTTTAAACCGGTATTACCGAAGAGTATACGTAGGTTATATAGGCGTAGAATTACCTCGATATTAATTTCTAGGTTATTATCCCTCCTTTAACGAACGATACTTCGATTAAATAATTTATTAAATAATTTAAAAATAAAAAGGAGATATAGTATAGGATATAAATCTAAAAAGATAAAGAAGATTATAAAGATTATTAAAAGGAAATTAAGGAGCGAGAAAAGAATCGCGATATAAAAGAGGATAAATAACTACCTAGGGATAAATAGTCGTTATAATAATAAAATAGATACTATAATTTAATACCTTATCGGCTTTAATAGTAATATCGATTTTTTTAATTTTAAGATTTTTAAATATTTTAAGGTCTTTAATCTTAAAGTTTTTAAAAATAAAGACTATTTATTATAAGACCGAATCCTTATAATTTTTATTCTTTTTTATACTAGTAAATAACTAAACCTTCTTTCTCTTATATTAACTTTTATAATTAACTAGTTTATTTTTAAAATCGGTAGATTATATCTTAAATATAATAATAGTAATAATTATAATAAGTTTAAAAGCCTCCCCTATAAGAACTTCTAAAAAATACTCTATTATTATTAAAATAACTATTTATAATTACCGCCGGAAACGCTTAATATAACTAAAATCTATTTATTAAAAATCGGGGCTACGGGAACTAGAACTATAATAACTAAAACTATAAAAATTATAGGATATACCTATACTACCTACCGAGACCGTATAATACTTTCGGTAATTAAGTATAGATATAGCCTATTTACTTTAATAAATTATATAATAATTTTAATAACGAGAATACGGATTACAGTACCTTCTTTAGATTTATTAATAATTATTTCGACTCTCCTAAAACTCCGCCGATAAATTATTATAATTATTATATAAACGCCGATAAGAGTTATTATAATATTAAAGAGAGTATTATAAACGAAGAATAAAGTATTAATAAAGATATTAATATTAGGTTCGTCTTAATTATATATTATATTTTTATAGGGAAAATAAATTAACGTCCTATTTATAAAAACTATAAATCTAATTTCTTATTAAATAATCTACTATATATATACCTAAAAGAAAGAAAATATATATACTCGATTAATATCTAGAAAGTAATTAATCCTACTTTTATAAAATCTAAAAATACCGAGTTAAATATTACTCCGAAGATTTTAGTCCTAAAGATTATAATAACGCCGAAATTAATAGCTCCTAAATCTTCCCCTCGATAAAAAAATAAATTAATAATCGAATCTATCACTCCGCTTTCATTAATTAACGGGATAATATTTCGTATATAATACTATCTTACCGGCTAAATAGGCCTTACCTTAAATATTATTCGAGAATTAAAATATTTTAATACTAGGTATCCGATAAATATAATCGATAAAGTATTTATTATATAACGAATCCCCGGTCTTTAATTATAGATTTATAATAAAACTATTACCTTAAAAAATATTAACTCGAATTATTATTTAATTATAAAATAAATTTTAATTATATTCTATATAGACGGAAAAACGAAGAATAATATAAAAATAATAGTTAAAATTACTAAAGACTTCTATATTATCGATAATTTTAAAATTAATATATTTATTAATATAAATATTCTAGGCTAGGAGAAGGCCGTTATAAACCTCTTTAATAATTAAATAATTTTAGGTAACTACGAAGATATTACGATCTTTATTTAATCTATAACTAGGGATAATATAAGAATCCGATATATTATATAGTTAGAGCGCCGCTAAATAATTCTAATACGAATTATATTAATAGTAATAATCTCGTTAAAAGGGAAATTAAAATTACTAAACCGAGATTTCCTATTCGAACTATAAATAAAAGGAGTCTATATTTACTTTATGAATTTAATAATTAACTTTATTAATATTCATAATAAGGGGAATATACCTTTTATTATTCCTCGCCGTTAATGAATAAAATTAATTATAGAATATAAGGTAAAAGAAACGTACTTTATTAATTTAAATAATTATTTCTTTACGGCGAAAACTCATAAAGACGACGTAATCGTATTATACTTTATTAATCTTTATAATCCGAGGTTAATCTTAAGGCCTAAAGTCGATTCTTTTATAAAAACGAAACTACCGAATAAAATCACGATTTACGGTAACGACTCCGATATTACCGCGATTAAAGAGATTATAAAGTAATACCCTCGTATTTAAGAAGATACGGGAGATATAACTAATTTACCCGAATCCGAGTAACTATTAATTCCGTTTACTACGGACTAATAATTATTTAATACGAAATTTAATTATAAAGTCTATTTATTAAGCCCCGATATAAGAGCTTTAATAGACGAGAAATTCGATAAAATATATTAATAAAGGAAAATATTATAATTTACCGAGCCTTCCTTATTCGCTTTCTCTATCTTCGTTATATAGCGGACGGTATATAAAGGCCCTAAAAGAACGCCGATACGGAAGGGTAAAATCGTAATCGATATTCGTAGTCTAAATAAAATTATTATTCTTAATAACTACTCTCTTCCGCTTTAAAGCGATATTATTTCGTTAGTATAAAGATATATTTATATAAATATTATTAATTATAGTAGATAATTCTATCTCTTTTTAGTTAAGAAAGATAATCGTTATAAATTTATAATAGTTTCTTACCGTAGTTTAGAGTACTATAATATTATAGTAATAAAATAAAAAGAGTTAGTTCCGTATATTTAATATAAAATAAATATTTTTCTTCGCCCGTATAAAGTATTCGCGAGATACTATATTAATAACGTCGTAATTTTCTTACGGTCTTATTCCGAGTATATCGAATATTTTATAATTATCTTCGCTTTATTCGTAGGCCTTAAGATCTCGTTTAAATTTAAGAAATTCTTTTTAATTTACCCCTCTATTATACTTCTAGGCTAGAAAATAAATAAGTTAAATTTAATTATTATTAAAAAAAAAATTATAGTAATTAAAGAACTTCGTTTCCTAAATATATTATAGGCTTTAGAAATATATATCGGGATAATAAATTAGTTACGAAATAATATTAAATACTTCGCCTAGATTATTAAATTATTTTAATACTAGAAAACCTAGTTTTTAAAGGGCTCGCCGTTTTAGGGCGGGAATATATAAAAGATTTATTCTAAAAAAACTTATTTCGTACCTATAAAAGAGGAATTAACTTTTTTTAAATTATTATAAAAGGTATTTACCTCTAAAACCTATTTATATTATCGGGATCTAGCTCGTTAATTATATATTAATATTAATATATTAAAGTTATACGGAATTAATACGATAGTATATTATATTTAAAGAGATCTTTAGGGTAATAATTTCCCCCGTATTAATATATAACTAATTCTATTCCTATTTAAATTATTTAATTTTATAAAGTCGCGCTACTAGTTTATAAAATTAGAAGTAGTAGATTTAATTTAAATACTAAAAAAGATTTTATATTTATTTATATAAATCCTAATAAAGAAAGTTATTATTTTTATTAATTACTCGGTAACTATTAATATTACCCGATAAATAATATTATTATTATCCTCTTTTAATAGGATAAACCTACGGTTGATATAAATTTCCTAATATATATTATAATATAATCTCGATATTTATTAATATCTAGGAAAGTAAAATATTATATTAAATACTTTATCTCGCCTCCTCGGTAAGAAAGAATATCTCGATACTAAAGATCCCGGTATTCTAGACGACGTCTTCGCTTTTTATTTTACTTTAATTGAAATATCTTTTAAATACCGCCTTAGATTATAAAAGGCGTATTCTAAAAATAAGAAATAATTAAAGGTAATAACTTTCCTTATATAGGAGAAGAATAAATTTAAGAAGAAAGCCCTAAAGTTTATAAACGGAGTCGATATAATTAATATTAATATTTCTTTCTTTTTTAAAGACTTATTTATATAATATAAAGACGATTATATTAATAAAGAACGCCTATATATCCCGAAATTAATAAAATAAAATATTTTCGAACTCGTGTATAATAAGCGAAATTATATAGGATTTCATAGAATATATAAGAATATCGCCGATAGTTATTATATATAGTATTTAACTCGAAGACTTAAACACTATATTTTATACTATCTTTAATATTAACTTAATTAAATAAAGAAGTATATATTATATAGTATTTTAAAACTAATTCTAATAAAGCTAAAGATTTATTATTATATTATTATCGATTTTATTATAGCGCTCCCTATATTTATAAATAAATATAATTATTTAATAACTATTATTTATAAGTTCTCGAAAATAATTACTATAGTTTTAAGGAAAGATATATTTAACGCCGAAGGATAAATAAGCGCGTTATTTCTCGCCCTTACCGACTAGGGAATTCTAAAGGCGATTATTTTTAATAAAGACCTTAAGTTTCTTTTAAGTTTATAGAAAGTAATTTTTAGCACGTTAAAAACTAAATTAATAATCTCTACTATTTATTACCCTTAATTTAACGGCTAGTCGGAACGGATAAATTAGACTATAAAAATAATATTATAATTTTATTTAATATACTACCCTAATAGCCTATAAGATAAATTTATAACTATTTTATAATTTATTATAAATAATTCTTTAAACTTAATAACGACGCTTTTACTAAATAAAATTATTTATAATATAAAATTTAATAATAGAATTTCAATTTAAGATATAATAGGAAGGATAGATTTTATTAATACTAGAATAATTAACTAGAAGGAAACCGTTAACGCGATTTTATTCGTAACGATTAATATTAAATTTCGATATAATAATAAATATATACCTTTAATAATATAAAAAGGGGATATAACTTTTTTAAAATTATATAAAGATTATAGGATCCCGGGTTTAAAGAATTATAAACTTTTAAATTAAAGAACTAGCCCGTTTAAAATTTTAAAACGAATTAATAATTTAATTTATAAACTAAAGTTACCGCCGATAATAAATATCTACCCCGTTATTTTAGTCGCCGCTTTAAAACCTACTCCGTTAAAAAAGAATTTATATAATCGTCCTCGAGAGATTAAATAGACTACTATTCTCGATAATAATAATAAAAATATAAATAATTATTTTAAAATAAAATATATTTTAAATAAAAGGATAAAAAAGTTTCTAGGACGAGGGAAGAGATTAATAATATAATATTTAATTAAATAAAAGGGCTAGGGGCCTTATTAGAATATATAATATAATAAATAAAATCTTAAAAATATAAAAGGCGTAATTAATAATTATAATAAAAAATCGTTATAAACTACGTAGGTAGTTTAAGAGACGGTATTACTCTATTTATTTATTAATCTTAATTTTATTTTCACTTCTTTACGCGACGATAACTTTATTATTTAATAATAACGAATTTCTTAATAACCCCGTTACGTTAATATAATATTTCTAACTAATTTAAATAATAATAAGTCGTTTTCCTCGCTCGAATTAATAAATACTACTATTATTATAGTATTTAATTATAGTATCTTAGGCGTTAAATAATATTAATATATCTTTCCTCTCTTAATCTAAATATTAATAACTTATTTATATCGCTCGCCCCGATCGGGTATAATACGATATCTTTATTTTAATAAATCTTTAATTACGATATAATTAAATTACGTTCGGGAAAGACTTCGAAGATACCGATTAAAGTAATTTTAAAGAGTAATAAAATAAAAGTAAAGAAGATAGCGAAAATAACTAAAAATAAAATAACTAAAATAACGAATAAAGACGATAATAAAAAGTCCGGCGCTTCTACTTTTAAATAAAGCGATAAAATTAATAATAAGTAGGTTATTAAAACCGAAGTCGACGGTTAAATCGATAACGAAGAGGTTAAAGACTCGCCGTATAATAAACCCGTATATAACGTAACGGAAGATAAAAATACCTAGTTACTAATAAATAGAAATCTTTCTTTATTATAAACCGGGCTAGTTATTTAATACGATAAAATTTCTTTAAATACGCGATTTAAGAACTAGTTAAAGGTATTTAATTTAAGAAATAATCTATAACCTAAATAAATAAATAATAAATAACTAGCTACGATATAATTAATAAAGGATAATAATATAAAATACGCGATTATTTTTAATTACGCGTAATTATACGGAGATAAAGAGAATTTATTATAAAAATTAAATTAATTAGTTTTAATAAAAGAGGGGAAATATAGCCGATATATTTTCGTAGAAAGATATAATTATCTCTCGGCGGACGAGATAACGAGAGTAAAAGATCTTTTAACGCCGTCGAAAAAGCTATATAAAAAAGACCCGAAAATAACGAAGATTACGACTTTAAAGAAATCCTTAATATAGGAGAAATCGATATTTAGGAAACTTAATAAGGATAATAAAAATAACCAGAGCGAGTCTAAATTAAAAAAGGAGTTTTCGGTTTCGAAGAAATCTTTAAAGGAATCGATAACGAAATTATTCCTACCGAAGAAATCGACTTTAAAAATAATCTCTCTTATAATCGATAATAATAATTCTTAACTAATTAATATAGAGTTATTTAATATCGAGGTATAAAAATATTAAAAGAAGTATACCGGAACTATATAAATATTCGACGACCTAATTATATAACTAGAAGAATTAAATAAAACTAAAGAGATATTTAAAATAAAAATCGCTATCGAAATTAAAGCCGTAGATTCTTTAAAGCGAAAGACTACGGCTATTTTATTTACGCCTACGAAAAAACGGGTAAATAAGAAAAGTATAATACCTACGGCTATAGAATAATAAGTTAAAATCGGTAATAAAGATTTCTTAATTATATTTTAAATTATATCTTAAACTTCGCCTTTCTTTATAACCGAGACTTTTTAATAAACTATTTCTTTTTCTATTATATTTAAAAGCTTTAAATAAAAAAGAGTAAAACGCGTAACTAAGAAACTTAAACGGGATAAAATATTAATTAATTTAAATACGAAAAAAACCCCTTTAACGTAAATAATAGCGGATATTTCTACGGTAATTAATAAATTTAAACCGGTTATATCAATAACCGCACCGCTTTTAACGAAGGATAATTCTACGTTATTATAAACTTAAAGACGTACTAGCCTTATTATAAACGAAAAAAATAAAATAAAATAAATTTTCTCGCCTAATACTACGGGAGTAAATATAACCGGTTTAAGAATAAAGCGCTCGAAGAAAATAAAGTCTAATAAATAAACAAAACCGTTAAAAATAGAAGAGGAGATTAAAGATATTTTTATATTATTAGAGGATTTAAATAATAATTCTAAAGGGGAGTCCCTAATCGAGATTATTAAAGAGGTATTCGTTAAGTCCGAAACCTATATAAACGAGCTAGAAACTAGAAATAAGATCCTAGCGAATAATAATACTATTTTATATAACTATATAAGTTTCTTAAAAAGACTTATTATTAAAGTTAATAATAAGATAATCTATATTTTATCGGTCCTAGAAGTTTTTTATATTATTTTTATTTAATATCGGGACCGCCTATTAAATTAATATAAAGTCGATTATTTATTACGGAGTTTTTTCGATTCCGTAGAAATCGAAATACCTAAAGACTAATTAACCGATAATAAATAAACGAAATTAATTAAAAAAATTAAGAATATAAACGGTACTAAAGACTTCGTTAATAATCTTTTAATTAATATTAACGTAAATATAAACGCGTTAATTAAAAGATATCCGGCTTTAGAACGAGTACGTAATTAAAAGAGATTTAAATAATAAATAACTACCGATATCGTACTAGGCGGTAAACTTATTAAAGATAATAATAAACTTTATAATTAATTCGGTACAGCCGCGTAGATTACTTTAGATTATAACGATCGCGTCGTTATCGAAGTTATTACCGATAATAAGGCCGCGTAAACTACTACGACTACTATTAATTATAACGAACGCCCTATTACTAACGTCTTAACTACTAATAAATAAGAACCCTAGCTAGGTATAAATATATTAAAGGCTACGGATATTCCTTTATTTAATATTTATAACCTAACGGTTAATCTCCGTCTTGACGACTTTAGGTAAAAACGTCGTCGTCTTCCTATTAATACGATATATTTATAATAATTCTAAATCGAGGCAACAGAGAATAAACTATATTAACGATTATAATATTTATTCTTATTTATACTTTTACTTCGAGGCCTCGAGGACGTAAGGCCTTTACTTATAGAGGTAACTATTATAATTATTAATACTTTAATATAAGAGCTAGTACCTTAATATAAAATAGTAACTTATTCGTACCGCTAGATAGAAAAGGAATATATAATATACTAAGACTAAATCTTAACTACTATTTTATTTCGTTGATACTATAATTTTTATATATTTTATTTCGTTAATACTACCTTCTTACTAATTATCCTATATATTATTATTTTCGTTAATAATATTCTCTTAATATATACTACCTTTATTATCGTTATCGCTAGATATCTATAAGAAGTTAGTAAAGAAATAAGATTAAATAAAATTTATAAATTTATTATATCCTACCCTCCTTTATTTATATCTTTATTAAATAAATTATAATTATCCTCCTCTTTAAAGAAATCCCGGAATATTTTAATATTATATTTATTCTTCTTTAATATATAATTAATTTATATTTTAATCTTCTCCCGTAGTATTTATAGGATTAATTCGTAGTATTTAAATTTAAATCCTTCCTAACCCCTTTATATATCTTCGTATATTTCTATATATAGAATATTAGTAGTAATTAAAAGAATCGGAACTATTAAAGAGAATAATATATTTTTAATTTATTTATTTTAAAATATTATCGTCTTCTTAAAACTAAATTCGTAGTCTTTTATTATAATATATATTATTAAATATATTAAATAAAGCGTCTTAACTCGAATTAGTTCGAATATATATTTTATTATATTCTTTATTTTTAATACGTCTACCCCCTTTAAAAAGAATAAAGAAATATATACTTTTATTATAATTTTATTTAGGAATTTATATTTACCTCTCGGCTAGTTATTATATAAATATAATTAATAAAGTAGTAATTATTAATATTAATTATAATAGATCTATATATAACTATTATTATAATTAATTATTTATAACTTCCGAGTTAAAAGTTCTTATATAGTTTTCGTTATATCTCTTCTAAAAATATAATAGTTCTAGATATATTCGCGGATCTTTTTTATTATCCGAATCCTCTTCTCGCTAATTAAGTCTAGTAGTTAATATAGTTATTAATATATATTTATAATATATTAAATTAATAACGCGTTACCTTTCTTACCTCGCTTAATATAGAGATATTATTAATATCTTTATTAAACTCCTCTTTTTAATTATCCTATTTTTAACCTCGAGTTATATTTATTTTATATAATTATCGAGTTTAAGTTTTATTTTAAGATCCGTTTATAATCTATATATTTTTTTTTATCCTATAAAAATAGTAACCGAAAGATATAGAAATATATTTAATAAAATAACTTTATAGCCTACGATATTATATATTAAAATATCTCGCCGCTTTATTTCTATTTAAAGATACTATATTTTATTTTTATAAAAATTATAAAATTTAACCTCCTAGGAGTATCTTTATTTATTATAGTATTTATATCCTAGTTAACTCGACTTATAGGCGGATAAAAATAATTAATTATTATTAAGATAGGAGTTTTCGGACCGGAGTAATAAAGGAATAAAATTATTAATAAAATATATATACTCTTTAAATAAACGCGCTTCTTTATATATAAAGTAGTTATTACTATATAAGGAGGGCGTTATATAAATCGAGATATAATAACCGCGTAAAGAAGATACGGGAGGCTATATTAATTTAGGTTAATAAAGTATTAATTTAAATTTATTTATAAACCTACCCCCCGATATACTCGCGATAATAAAAATATAATATTACGTTATTAATTATACGTCCGATCCTCTCGTAGCCTCTTCTAAGGTCGCGACGGGTTAATAATCTCACTTTCTTTATCTTTAAATTCGTCCTTATCTTTATCCTCGATAATTATATCTAACTTTATTTATAAATAACCGTCGTCTTTTGAATATATTTACTCTTAATTCGATTTTTAGTAGTTAGGATAATTAATTAATAAAATAGTATTTAATTTAATAATTAAGACTTTTAGCCGTTTTATACTATAAGAAATAAACTAAGAAACGAATATTATAGGATATATTTAAGATTTAAGGCGCGATAATTAAATATAGAAACGATTTTAATAATATAGTTTATAAAGAAGAGTATTTTAAGAGGAAGTTAAAATAAAAGATTATTTAATATATCTATATATATTTAAATTAAAACTAGTCTAATTTATTTTAGATCTAAACTAGATAAAAGTACTATATTAAAACTAGATTTAAAGTTTTTATAATACCGACGAAAGTATTTCAAATTAAATATAAACTATTTAATATTAATTTAAAGATAATTATTTATATATATTTAATAAGATAAGAGAGGGTAAGTATAATTATATTTTATTAATTCTTTTTTATAAAATAATCGGCGGCCCGAATTTCCTTAAATAAGAAATCCTAGTTATAAATAATATTATATTAATCTTAATTAATGAAATTATTTATATAGAATATTATCTTCTCTTTATTTATAAATACTAAATAAATATTATAAAGAATATTACGTATTTTAAAGAACTACCGAGAATTTAAAATTTAAAAGTTAATTACTTTACTTTTAAAAATAACCTCGATTTCGAATATATTATAAACGGGGTCGACTTCGTTATTATTTCGCTACCGAAATATCTCGATAAAGATATTAATATATATTACTAGTTTACTCTTTTCGTTATATTTTTCGGTATTAATTATAGTAATAATAATTTTAAATTATTTTAATTCTCTTTTAAATTCCTCGTTTTCCTTTTTAACTCGGTCGTTATTAACGGGATTCGATTATATTTATATATAATCTTAATAATTCTTAGATATATCTCGTTAACTAGGTATATATCGAATTATAAATTTCTTTAAATATTTAATATTACTCCTATCTTTATTATTAAAAACCTAATAAATTACTAAAGTATATATATTAATATAGTATTCTTCTATCTAGGATAAGTTTTATTTACGTCGAATTATATTAATTAAATAATATCTAATACCGTCTAGCTTCTTATAATTCTTTTAGATAAATATAATAAAAGTATTAATAAAGTCGCCGGATTTAACTTTTTACGTTATTATTATTTATTTAATTTATTATTATTATCGCCGATTAAGGCCTTATCGGGTTATATATTCGACGTCGAGACCTTCTTTAAATAAATCCTATATAAACTTTATATATATTAATTATATAATATAAATATTTAATCCTACTTTAGTAATAGTACGCCTTCGGTTATCGCGAAAATCCAAAAGATCCTATATAACTAGTATATTAATTCGACGGGTATTATATTCTAGGATTTAAATCTCGAATTCTTTATTTTTATTAATTTTAATATAGAATTCTTTTAATAAGAATTTATAAACTATTTCGTTATAGTAAATATTATAATTTTATATACTTTTATAAAACCGAATAAAGTCTTCGTAATAAATAATATTATATAGTTTAAGTATATTAAAATAATATTAATTCTCTTTATTATCCGCGGTCTCGTTTAAGATTATAATTATACTTCGGATTAGCGTAGGGATTCTTAGAGGGAATATTAACGTAGGGTAAAATAAAGTAGAACGTAGAGTAAAGATCGCGGTTCGATCTTTATTTTAAATTAGGGTAGGGTAGGGTAAAGATCCTTTAAGGATCCCTATTACGTTAAGGCGGATTTCTAATAATTATTCTAATAACGTTACTATCTTTATAAATATATATATTTATAACTACTACTACCCCTATAGATATATATATTTATAGTTACTACTACTACTACTACCCCTATAGATATACGTATTTATAACTACTACTACCTTTATAGATATATATACTTATAGTTACTACTACCTCTATAAATATATATACTCATGACTACTACTATCTTTATAGATATATATATTTATAACTACTACTACCTCTATAGATATACGTATTTATAGTTACTACTACCTCTATAAATATACGTACTCATGGCTACTACTACTTTTATAGATATATATACTCATAATTACTACTACCCCCATTATAGATTAATAATAAGATATATTATAGATTATACTATAGAGAGACGATTATTATAATAATTATTATAATTAATATTTATTATTATTCTTTACTCTTTACCTTTTAACCGATTTTAAATCGAAATATTCTTTAGAATAAAATATTAAATTTAAGGGAAAACGCTAATATTTAAACGTATTAATAAATATTTAAAAAGGGTTAATTTTAGATTTAAAATTAAACTATTATTTAAATATCCCCTTAATTTTAAAATAAACGAATTAAATTACGTCTTTAATAAGACTTTCGGTTATATCTAACTTTAGGCTGATAATAGTCTTAATTTTAATATTAACTTAAATAATTATTAGGTCCGAGCGTTTATTCTATGAGTGCGCGCATCTATGGGGGCAGCAGCAGCCATGAGTGCGCATATCTATGGGGGCAGCAGTAGCCATGAGTGCGCATATCTATGGGGGCAGCAGCAGCAGCAGCAGCCATGAGTGCGCATATCTATGGGGGCAGTAGTAGCCATGAGTGCGCGCCATGAGTGCGCATATCTATGGGGGCAGCAGTAGCCATGAGTGCGCGTATCTATAGGGGCAGCAGTAGCCATGAGTGCGCGTATAGGGTTATTACAATGATTACTAGAAATCCGTCTTGGCGTAGTGGGGATCCCTTGGTAAAACCTTACCCCACCCTACCCCACCCTAGGCCCCACGCTAATAGATCCCTACGCTAGGCTAGGGTAGGGATTATACCTCGATCTCTACCCCACCCCACGCCAATCCGAAGTATAATTATAATAAACCGATATTTCTTAAATACTTGTTTTAATTTATTAATTTAATATATTATTTAATATATATAACTTAAAGTCGCTTTATTATATATTATATATAATATTAACGTAACGAAGTCGAGTATAACACGAGTATAATAAAGAATAGCTAGCGCCCTCTAGAGGAGAGGAGTTATAACTATAATAAATTATTTAATAATCGTTTTTTATTTGTTTTTTATTTATTAATTTACGGAGTTAAAGTATAAAAACTCTTTAAAACTAGTAAAATTTAGGATTTAATAAAAACGTTTATTTAATTAAAAAATTATAAATATTTCGGTTATAATCTACTTTAAGCCTTTTCTTTTTCGAGTTATAAGAATTATATTTTAGATTAAATATTCGAGTTATTTAAAGAGAGTTATAATTATATTTTTTAAGAGTTAATAAAAGATATCGATTATTATCGTCGAATATATATTAACGAGTATATAATTCTAAACGAAGTTTCGAATATAACGGATATTTATCGGGTTATTTAGAGTCGAGTTTATTTATTAATTATAAAGGCGCTACTAGGTATATTTATATATTCGAAATAATTATTATATTATTATATTTTCCCTCTATTAAGGCGGAACTTAATGAATAGGGTAATATTAATTATTTTTAACTCTTATTATAAAGACCTACTCTAGATAATCCGTTATTATATTAATTATAATAGGGTAATACCACTAGATCTACTCATTAATATATCGAATATTAAATCTTAATAAAGTAAACCGTTCGAGTGTTAATAATTATTAATTATCGATCGAAATATAATATATATTAAGAATATTAGAATATATTCTTAAATATTATATTTATTATAATATAATAGAGATTAGGTTAAACTTTCGGAGAAAAGCCTATATCTTTACTAGTTTTAATTATTAGTATTAATTTAAAAAGAATTAAACTTAAACGTAATTAACTTTTATATATAATATAATTTAAATTACTTATCGTAATATAGATAAATTATAATAAAAAGTCGCCGCGATAATATATTATTAATATTTTATTTAAAGCGAGTAGAATCGGTATAATAATACTACCTTTAACGACCTCTCCCTACTTTTACTATTATCAATCTTTTATATATATCTCTATATAGACTCTTTCCCCGCTCGGATTATATATATAAATAAAAGCGTAGACTAAATTATATTAGAAGGCTCGATAACTTAGTAAGAATTATAAAACCTTAATAATATCGCGATAATAAATATTATACTTTATTTCTAGAATATTATTAATTTCTTTACGAATTAAAATTAATTCTACCCTCTATATATCGTTAGGGATACTATATAAAATATAATATATTTAATAATACTACTCGTCGATATTAATATAAAAGAAACGTCGTCGATTAAAATTAATATATAGATTCTTTAAAAAACTATTTATTAAAAATTTACTAGTTTTATTACTTATAAATTAGGAGTTAAAATTATAATCTTTACGACCCCTAAATAACCGGTAAATAATCCGTTCATCTTTAGAAATTAATAAATTATATATAACCGATAACTACTCCGAATTATTTTATTTAAATTAGTTATCTATTAATAACCTAGCGTTTTTTTATATTATCTTTAAATAAGTCTCCGTCTTTAATAATAGAAATATAGATATTATACCTATAAAGGAAAGCTTATTATTAACTATTATATTTCTATTATCTAGTTCGATCGTTTCTATATCCTATTATCGGCCGGCCCTATAAATAAATATAAATTATAATTTCGTTAATTAAAGTAAAAGACGTATATATCCTATAACGGTATATTATATAATAGGTTAATAACTTTAATTATTATATCTTTAATTTTAACCGTATTTAGATTTAGATTTAAATTTATATTAATAGAGGTTAAAGTATAAAGCCCGCGCTATATCGACTCTTACTTATTATTTATATAATATAGTAATCTCGTATATAGGATCTATACTTCGTTTTTCTTATTAAACTCTTCGTTAAACTCCTCTTTAAACTCCTCGTTTATATCCTCGTCTATATTTAAACGTATAGTTTTCCGTCTATTTCTATATTCGGTTTAGTAATAGCGGGTTAGGCCTAAATAACTTTTAGCGATAAAACTATATATATATATAAACTCTAGTATATTAATTAATTAAGATATATTAATATATTAGGTATTACCTATAATTACGATGAATATACGATCTCGTAAATCTAATATATAACTTTGGGTATTTAGATATTAAGTTATTCTAGATTCGTAATAAAATCTAAATTAATAAATAATATAGATCTATAATAAAGACCGATAAAATTCGAACTAGATACTAGTTTATTAAATAGATATTAATTATAACTCTATTATAATAGAAATAGGAGGAGTATAAATTAAAGATAAATATAATAGTACTAGCCGAGTAATAGTAGAATTAAGCGGAGAAGTATTAAAAAGGGGACGAAAAGTATCCTTTTAAATATATAAAACTCTTATAATTAATTATTTAAAGGGGGGTAAATAAGATTTAAAAATAAATTAAAGATAATAATAAAAGTAATTTATAAATAATTAATATAATTTAAGATCTAGCTATTAAGTATAAAATCGCCCTATAATATATAATCCTTTTTTACGGAATCTAGGTTAAGTAGTTAAGATAAAAATAATTAAATATTTAATATAGAACTTACTCGACCCTTTATTTCTAAATTAATATATTATAATTATATTATATCCTCGTTATTATTTTTATCTTTAATTAATCGCCTACGATTAAAGTAACCCGATTAAATTATAATAATATAGCTCCTTTCTCTTTAAGATTAATAATACCCGTAGCGAATTTATTACGAGCCTATACCTTCTTCGTTATTACTACCTCTACTATAATATTATTTTAAGGATTTATATACGATAGCCGGTAGGTAGAAAGAGTCTATTTTTATTTATTTTATTTAATTATTTAATAGTTTAGTCTATATAACTAGAAGCGCCGATAAGATTAATTAAAACTACTATCGTCGCTTTATATAAAGTATAGCCGGTGCCTAAAATATTTAATATATTAATAAATACCTACGGGCGGAGCTTTTAATCCGCGATTTCGGAAGGGGTATTCAATTTATTTTTAATATACTCTTTTTAGAATCTATTTATTAAACCTTAACGGATTCGATTATTTAGATTATTATAGTATAGTTAAATAATTATAGAATAGAGAGGATATTTAATAATATATTAAAAGACTTTTAATAAAGGTTTTTATAATAAATAAATATATTTTTATATAGGAATTATAGAAGCGGTAGTTAAAAGGGAGTAAAAATATTTATATATTAAATAAACGATATAATTATAATATAGTTCGAGAAGATTAAAACCTTTTTTTCCTCCTATTTTATTTTCTTAAAAATCTTATCTAGTTCTTTAAATCTTAGGATATCTTTAATAAAAAAATTAATCTCTATAAATAAATATATAACCTTCTTTATTTTATTATTAAAGTCGAGTATATCGCGAGTAAAATCGGTACCGAGCGCCCGCTAATTTATATTATCTTTTAATTCTTCTTAATATTTTAAGAGTAAAGAGAATATCGCGGCGAAAATAAATTATTAAATTATAGTCTTAAGGAACGAATTTCTTAATATAAAATATATATTTTTCTTCTTATTTTATATTTATTTTCGAAGTAATATTTAAAGTTTATTAACGAGCTTCGAGGTAGAATTATTAAATACTTTATAACGGCCGAATAAAAAGTCGAAGGGTATACTTTTATATACGTATTTAACGAGATTAAGAATATTATATTTAAATTATTTACTTTTTTTAGTATATTATAGTATAAAATTAATTATTTAACGGCCGAATATTAAAATTAAATTTTATAAACTAGGATAATTATTACCGTTCCTAGTATAGGCTTTAAATTATAATTAAATTATAGAACTTTATTTATAATAAAGTTATATAGATCTTTATTATTAAATTTAGAATCTTTAAAATAACGAATTACGCCTTCGATATTAATAAGTTTAATAATAATAAGTATACCGTTTATAATAAATAATAAAAGAACTCCTATTTAGTAGTATATTTATATAATTTGAATAGCCCTCTATAATTCCTAAATTATAGACTTTAATAGATAAAATTCGTCGATAATTATTTATATAAGTATAACGGTAGGAATAAAGTCTTTAAACTATTTTTATATAACCCTACTACTTAACCTACTAAATAATAATATTACGTTTTTAATTTAATTATATAAAATATTAAAAGGCTAAATAATATACGCGTTATAAAAGTTAGGAATTATCGAGATTATATATTATTTTATTTTTTAAATAACTACTCTTTTTTCTTTCTAAAGATCCGAGGAAAAAGATTTTATAAATCTTTTATTTTCGAACTAGGCGGGCGCCTAAGAATATTTAAATTATATTATATTAAATTCCTCCGCCGTTAAGAGATTACTAGTATTATATTAATTATAAAGGACGCGAAAAAGAAGCCTTATATTTATATAAAATACGTATATCTTCGGTTACTAGTTAAATTATACGAGAATAATTCCTTTATTTTATATATAAAATAAAACCCCTTTTTAAAAATTAATTTAATAATATCGGATAAAAGATCGTAAGAATATTATTTAGAAAACTTTAGTAGATTTAAATAATCGTTATTATTATTAATAACGCGATACTTTATCCGCTCTTTAACGTCTAACGAGTAACGATATTATTTAATAATTATATATATTTCGTAGAGAAGATTTTCGAAAAGGATAATATTAATAATTTAAATTATCTATAAAGTTATTTAAAGTTAGCGATTAATAGTCTAATTTAACTCTAAGATAAAATATACTTTTCCGAAATTTATATTATTAGCGAGAGTATTACCGTTAAAGCCGTTTCTAGCCTAGATATATATAATATAAATATTAAAGACCTAGTACTAAGTAAGATATTTTATATTAAATATTTTAATATTATTATATTATACTAAGACTAGCTTTATAGTAGTTATTAAATATAGTATATAGATCCTATATAGGGAGTATACGGCGTGGTTACGCTATTTATATTATAGTATTATATTATAGTTTCCGGTACTCCGGAGCCCCTTTAGAAATAAAAGGCTCGGAGCCCTCGCTCTAACTCTTTAAAGATTAATTCTATTATTTAAATATAAAGATTATTTTTCCTATTAAGGCTTTATACTTATTTTTATATTATTATAAATACCCTAGGTATTATAACTTAATAGTTTTAATCTTTCTTAACCTTTTTAAATAGTAATCCGTTAAAAGTATAAAAGATCTTTCTAGAAATAATTATCCCGAAGGCGAGATATACGGGATTAATACTTTAGACGAAAATACGAGAGATTTATTAAAGAATATTAATTTTACGGTAGATTAATGATTTATAGAATTAAAATATAAATAAAAAGCCCTCGAGAAAGAGGCCTCTATTATTATAATTTAGAAGAATATTAAAAACTTACGACGTACTATCGTAGGTAAAGGAGATAAGGAAATCGAAAATAATCCTTAAAAATTAAATATAGAAGACGAAAACGGCCCGACGGTAGATCGTAATTAAATTAATCTTAATATAAATTAAAATAATTTACGGTTATCGAAATTACGGGATTTTTATACGAAGAATCCGTAAGATTATTAAGAATAAATCTACGACGTAGAGACCGCGTTCCGTTTAATACCCGTAAACTTTCGAATAAATAAAAAGAAGATTTTATATACGATATCTTATTTAAAAAAGTAAATTAAGAAATTATAAGATAAATATAAAGAACTTTATCTAATAAATATATTAACGTAGAAGTTCTTTATAAATTATTTATTTAACGTAATCGAGGACCCTTTAAACCGAGTTATAAATACGAATTTTAAATATTAATATATATATTAGAAGAATAATTAATTAGTACGAGATTTCGATATTTACCTTAATACCCTAGAAACCGAACTACCTCCTTATAATAAAAAGTAATAAATAATTTATCTAATAACCTACTTAAGATTTAATATTTTAAAAGAAGTTAACCGGGCCTAAAGTATTTTTATTAAACGAACCGAATTTATATTATTTACGGCGCGTTATAAATATAATCTTAATCGAGACTTTAAAATATAAAATAATAATTAAAATAATTAATTAAAACCTCGGAAGAGATATAAGAAGGAGTTAAAGGGCGGAGATAATAAAAATAAATCTAATATAAGGGGATAAGATTTTAATAGGGGTAGTCGTAGAAATATAAATAAAATATATACGACTTACGCGAGCGATAAGAATCTTAAGGATATTAAATACTTTAATTATTATAAACTCGGCTACTACTTTAATAAATATCCGGAGAAGAAAATAAAGACTATTAATTATATCGGCGATTATACCGCCGAGTTAAAAAATAATAAACCCTTAGAGAAATCTTTATCCCGAGGGAATAAAGGGAAATAAGAACCCGACCGAGTATAAATATTAATATCGAAGTTATTACGAACCTAATTAATATCGATATAAAAATTCTTCGTATTAAAATGAATAAAGATCTAGGAGCGGAGATAAATATTATTAATAAGATATTTATATAATAGTATAACCTAGAGCGTTTTAAGAGCGAGCCGTTACCGACTTTAAAATAAATAAGCGGGTAATCTATTTATTACTATAGTATTTATAATATCGTCTACCGGCTAACCGATTTATAAGAATAAACTAAAAAATATAATAATATCTTTTACTTTATTAATAAAAAAGGCTCGTTTATTATTATAGATATACCGGTTATAAAAAAAGAGAAGATTTAAACCGACTATAATATACGTATTTAGCGGTTCGGTATCGCGCCGAATACGTATATATTAGAATTATTTAAGGATTTTACGAAATCATTAAAGACGTAGTTAATTATATATATATTAATTTATATTAAGGCTAGTCTCTTTAATTAAGATCCTATTAATAAAATCGAGGCTAGGAAAAATAATACTACCGTTAATATAATATCTTCTAATAATTCCGTTATCGTACTACCTACGCTTCTTAATAAATTTATAGATTTTAATAATATCTTTTTAAATAAAGAAGTAGGTCGATTACCGTTATATAAGAGCGGCGATTATATAATTAATATAAAGGGTAACCCGTTATACGGGCCTTTTTATAATTTATCGAACCTAGAATTAATAAAGTTAAAGAGATACCTAGACGACGCCTTAACGAAGGGTTAAATTAAATACTTTATAAACCCCGCCGGGGCTCTTATCCTTTTTATTCTAAAGAAGGATAATAAACTACGATTATATATTAACTATTAAGGTCTTAATAAGATTATTATTAAAAATCGTTACCCGTTACTCTTAATTAATAAGACGCTAGACCGCCTAAATAATATTATATAATTTACGAAGTTTAATTTAAAAGATATTTATTAGCGAATAAAAATTAAGGAAGGCGATAAATAAAAGATAATATTTTATACGCGGTATAATCTTTTCGAATATATAATAATATTATTTAGTTTAATAAATATACCTACTACTTTTTAAACTTATATTAATAAATCGTTAACGGGTTTAATAAATATATTTTATATTATTTATCTAGATAATATCTTAATTTATTTAAATTTAAAAAAGGAGTATATTAATTATATACGATAAATACTCGAACGCCTACGAAAATATTCTTTATTCGTAAGTCTTAAGAAATACGAGTTCTTTACTCGGTTAATTAAGTTTCTAAGGTTTATCGTAAATACCGAAGGTATCTCGATAAACGAATATAAAATTAATACGATTTAATCCTAGCCAAAATTAAAGTCCCTTTATAATATATAAGTATTTTTAGACTTTATTAATTTTTATCGTCGATTTATCTATTATTATTTATAGATAATAAATTTATTAACGGGTCTATTAAAAAGTAGTTAAGATAATAAAAAATTTACTTTATTTAAATAACTTAAAGAGGTAAAATAAGCGTTTTACCTACTTCGCGATTTATTTTTATATATACTTATTCTAGTATACTTTAATCTAGAATTAAAAATTCGGATTAAAATAAATATTTCTAATTTTATCGTAGTTACGATTTTAACGTAGTTATAAAATAATAACGAATAATATCCCGTCGCTTTCTAGTCCTATAAAATATAGGGTTTAAAAATTTAATATAAAACTTATAATAAAGAGCTCCTCGTAATTATTATAATATTTAAATAATAATAATACTACCTCGAGGGTAGTTTATATAAAATAGAAATCTTAACTAATTATAATAATTTAAGGGGTTTTATAAACGTTAAATAATTAAATAATTATTAGGCGCGTTAGGTAATAAGACTCTTATCTTTTAATTTCTTAATTTCGTATTATTTTGAAAAGAGTAACCTAGCCGATAACCTCTTATATCGTTTTAATTATAAAGACTAAAATAACTTTTTAAATAATATATTATTTATATTATAATAAAAGTTATTAAATTTAAAAGGTACTAGTTAAGGCCCTATTTTCGTTATAATACGAGATATATTTATAAATATAAAAGATCTAGAGGTAGATAATACTTCGCCGGCGTTAAATAATATATCTATAAACGTCGCGTAAAACTTAATATATATAAAATTTATATTATTAAGGTCTTTAGGGTTTACGATAAAAAAAGTATATTCTTTAATAATATATTTATCTAGGCTTAAAGAATTAATACCTAGACGGGAAATTCTAGGGAGTTTAAGCGAGACGTTTATTTAAATTAATTATAACGTAATAAAGGAACTATTTAATTTTATCGCTAGAACTATAAATTATAAATTATTTATTCTACGTATTATTATTAAATTAATAATATTTTACGAAACGGTTTATAACGCTAAAAGTTTATTAATAATTAAAATAATTCGCGTTTTATAAAAGGATAATTCCTTCTCGTAAATAAAAATCGCCGAAATTATATAGGCGGATTACTAGCGTTCCGCCGGAGTATAAACTTTAAATTTTATATTAATTCTTAAATATAATAATAAGATTTATATACTTAAAGAAGGATTAGTCCGCGAAGAGTTATTAGAACGATATTATAACGATATATTAACGGGGTACTTTAATATTAAGAAAATAACGGAGTTATTTACTAGAAAATATTTCTAGAGTACTCTTAAGGCCGACGTACGAGAATATATCGATATATATAATATATACTAGCGGGTTAAGGTATATCGATACCGCTTTTATAACGAGATCGGTTCTTTATTATATCCTACGGGACCGTAGAAAGAAATTATAATAGATTTTATTACTAACTTACCCTTAAATAAATAGTACGGACGCGTTTATAATACGATCTTTATAGTTATAAATAGGTATATAAAGATATTACGATATATTTCTATTATTAAAATAATCGACTCTGCGGGGTTAATAAAGTTAATATTCGAAAAAATTATCCTAAAGTTTAGAGTTCCTAATAGAATTATTTCTAATAAAGATTTTATCTTTACGAGTACGTTTTAATTAAAGATATATTATTTAATAAAAATTAAAAGGCGCCTAAATACCGTATTTTATCCGTAGACGGATAATTAAATAAAACGTTAGAACTAAATCTTAGAATATTATTTAAGAACTTTCTATTTAAGCGAGTAAAATAATTAAATAATACTTTTATTTATAGTAGAATAAGTATATTATAGCGCGCAGTATACGATAATAAGATAAATACTATTTATAATTATATATAATTATAATTTATCTTTTAAATCGTATCTCGAGGGCGAGACGTATAAAGGAGAAGTATCGTCGGTATAAAAAAGAATTAAAAAATTAAATACTTTAAGAGAGTATTTAATAAAAGTATAAATTATCGCGATTAAAATATAGAAGCGTAGCTATAATAGAAGGTATAAGCCGAAATTATTTAATATAAATAACTTTATATTATTATTAACTAAAAACTTAATATAAAAACGATTAAGTAAAAAGCTCTCTTATAAAGTAATTAAATTATTTAAAATTTTAGATACCGTCGGAATATAAACGTACCGCCTAGGATTACTAACTAGCTACCGTATTTATAATATTTTCTATATATCGTTTTTAAAGCCGTATTATTAACGGTAGAGCGACGTTTCGATCCTTAATATACCTCTATTAGAATTAATAAATAATACGAATAAATAAGAAATAAAAAAGATACTAAAAAAGAAGAAAGTAAAGGGCGAGGTATTTTATTTTATAAAATAACTAGGATAACTAAAGACCTTTAATAAATAAGTTAATATAAATACTTTAAATAACGCGCTAGAACTACGAGAAGTATTCGAAGAGAATACGAAAATAAAAAAGATATAAAAAGTAAAGAGTAGGAAGAGGAAGTATTATTAATTATTAACTACTACTAGTTATTTTTTACTAGTCGACTTCGAGTAAAACGTATCCTTACGGCTAACGGGGCGCTCGCGGGTATATTTACGTTTAAGGCGGCTAGCTTTTTTAATATTAAAACTCGGTTATTTACGAGTAGGGCTAAGGCCGAGAACTCGAATTAAAAAACGAGGGGTAGAAATAAAATTAAAATTAAAATCTTTTTCCTTATCTTTAACTTCTTCTTTAAAAGCCTTATAAGAAGATATTAATTTATTTAAGATATAACGATTTATATTCTTTATACTACCGTATTAAAGGCGAGGCTCTACGTTATTTTTAACTAAAAAAACTTTACGACTAAACGTTATAACTTTTTATATACTACTAAAGAATAAAATAAAATCGATAATATCGAGATCGTTAATAATAGGCGTATTAAATTAATTAATAGCGGGATTAAGGCCGGGAGAAGAATTATATTCGGAGGCGTCTCGTATACATTATATACGAGTATCGTCCTCGTCTTTATCGTCGGTTTTATCTTCGTCCGTCGATTCGAGAAGATTATTAAATTAATATTATATAGTCCTATTTTAGGGCGTATTTATATCCTAGGTAATAATCCCTCCTTAAAGAATTATTAGTATACGAATTATATTTAAATGATATTAATTTACTAAAGTACGAAAGGTATTATCCATATCCTTAATATTTATAATAAACCGAGATATTAATTATAATATATTCTTCCCTCTTTTAATATTACCGTTTTTAAACTTAATCTCCCGAAGGAAGGTTATAATATCTTTCGTATATTTAACGACCCGCTCGCGAAGACGCTCGTTAGGGCCTTAATATTTTAAACGATTAAAAAGAAAATTTATAAGGGTATAAAATTTAGACGGAATCTAGATACGTTAATATAATTCGGTTTTAGAATATAAACGATATATAGGATTATATAGGTACTTATTCTTTACGTAATAAATATACTTTATATATAATACTTTATTATATAGGACGTAGTTATCTAGGCTTATCCGCTTAAAGTAACGGAGGTATAAAAATATAAATAAAGGCGGGGTAAGAATAAAGCGGGCGGTTATCTTACGAGGAGCGAGGGTCGGGGACGTATTAGATATCTAAATATTATCGTTAATATCGTATACCGTAGAGATTAAATTAATATATTAAGTATTAAAGTAATCTAGCTATATACGTATCGTTAATAAAATAAGGTATAGAATTAATAATTTAAAAATAAAATAAATATTACGATAATATTAATTCTTTTAAAATATAAATAAATATCTTATTTAAAAATAGAATAAGTTATTTATTTACTTTAATAATTATAAGTTTAAAGAAAGAATTTAAAAGAAGAAAAGAAAAACTTATTTAAACTACGATATATTAACTCTGACCTTACCTACGGAATATATATATAATATTTACGACCTTAAAAAAAGAGTTTAAAGATACGGCCGAGATTATTATAAATTAATAAAAGTCTAAATATAGTATAGTTATCGATAGTAGTATATAGGAGTTTATACGTATAGAAGATAATAGGATATTATAGAAGAAGAAAAGTTAGAAGATCGGCGAAGGCTTCGTACCTACGCTAAGACCGTTACTTATACGTATTTACTCTTATAACTAGAGTCCTTCCTAAATAATAAAGTAGAATAATTTACTCTACCGCCGATATCGCTAAAACCCTATTAATAGTAAAGGTTTATAGTTTTCGACGGTAATTATAATATTCTTTCCCTTACTTTTCCTTTTAGGTTTAAAGGTTTTTATTAAATACCTAGTATAATTTATAACTATATAACTACGCCGATTACGAATTATACGCGACGTATTATTAAACTTTAAGATATAATTTATTTCCCTCCCTTTTTCCTATTAGGTTTAGAGGTTTTTCTTAATATATTATTATTATAAAAATAAGAGAATTAATAAAATTAGATAAAAGGCGTAGGCGTTACGTGTACGCCTTATTTGATTTGGATTCTCCTATATTATACTCCTTCGTCGGAGTATAAAAACGTTATAAATTAATAACTTAAAATCCTTTTCTAAAATAAAAAAGATATAATAATATAATTACCGAATAATTTATAGCGCTAAATTATTAGACTATAAGATTATTTTAAGATTATAATATCTATAACTCTAGAAGAGTTTAGTCGCTAGTTATATATATTAAAGAATATAGCCGAACGAAATAATCTATTTATTTATATCTAGAATATAGTTAAATATATCGTTTAAGCCGGTATTACCGAAGAGTATATATAAGTTATATAGGCGTGGAATTACCTCGATATTAATTTCTAGGCTATTATCCCTCCTTTAATAAACGATATTTTAATTAAATAATTTATCGAATAATTTAAAAATAGGAAGAAGATATAATATAAGATATAAACTTAAAAGAATAAAGAAGATTATAAAAATTATTAAAAAGAAATTAAAGAGCGAGAAAAGAATCGCGATATAAAAAAGAATAAATAATTATTTAGAGATAAATAATCGTTATAATAGTAAAATAAATATTATAATTCAATACCTTATCGGCCTTAATAGTAATATTAATTTTTTTAGTTTTAAAGTTTTTAAATACTCTAAGGTCCTTAATTTTAAAACTTTTAAGAGTAGAAACTATTTACTATAAAACCGAATCTTTATAATTCTCGTTTTTTTCTATACTAGTAAATAACTAGACCTTCTTTCTCTTATATTAATATTTATAATTAACCGGTTTATTTTTAAAATCGGTAGACTATATCTTAAATATAATAATAGTAATAATTATAATAAATTTAAAAACCTCCCCCGTAAAAACTTCTAAAAAACGCTTTATTACTATTAAAATAATTGTTTATAATTACCGCCGGAAATATTTAACCTAATTAAAATCTATTCGCTAGGAATCGGGGCTACGGGAATTAAAGTTATAATAATTAAAATTATAAAAACCGTAGGATACGCCTATACTACCCGCCGAGACCGTATAATATTTTCGGTAATTAAGTATAAATACAGCCTATTTACTTTAATAAAAGTTATTATAATATTAAGAAAAGCGTTATAAACGAAGAATAAAATATTAATAAAGATATTAATATTAAATTTATCTTAATTATATATTATATTTCTATAAAGAAAATAAGTTAACGTCCCGTTTATAAAAACTATAAATTTAATTTCTTATTAAATAATCTACTATATATATATTTAAAAGAAAGGAAATATATACGCTCGATTAATATCTAGAAAATAATTGGTCCTACCTCTATAAAATTTAAAAACACCGAGTTAAATATTACTCCGAAGATTTTAGTCCTAAAGATTATAATAATATTAAAATCGATAACTCCTAAATTTTCCCCTCGATAAAAGAGTAGATTAGTAATCGAATTTACTACTCCGTCTTTATTAATTAACGGGATAATATTTCGTATATAATATTATTTTATCGGCCAAATAAACCTTACCCTAGATATTATTCGAGAATTAAGATATTTTAATACTAGGTATCCGATAAATATAATCGATAGAGTATTTATTATATAATAAATCCCCGGCTTTTAGTTATAAATTTATAATAAAACTATTACCTTAAAAGGTATCGGCTCGAACTATTATTTAATTATAAAGTAAATTTTAATTATATTTTATATAAACGGAAAAACGAAGGATAACGTAGAAGTAATAATTAAAATTACTAGGGACTTCTATATTATCGATAATTTTAAAGTTAATATATTTATTAATATAAATATCTTAGGTTAGGAGAAGGCCGTTATCGACCTCTCTAATAATTAAATAATTTTAGATAATTACGAAGATATTACGATCCCTATTTAATTTATAACTAGGGATAATATAAAGATCCAATATATTATATAATTAAAGCGCCGTTAAGTAATTCTAGTACGAATTATATTAACGGTAGTAATCTCGTTAAAAAGGAAATTAAAATTACCGGACCGAGACTTCCTATTCGAATTATAAATAAAAGAAGTCTATATTTACTTTATAAATTTAATAATTAACTTTATTAATATTTATAATAAAGTGAATACGCCTCTTATTATTCCTCGCCGTTAACGAATAAAATTAATTATAGAATATAAGATAAAAGAAACGTATTTTATCGATTTAAATAATTATTCCCTTACGGCGAAAATTTATAAGGACGATATAATTACGCTTCGGATTAGCGTGGGGTAGGGGGGATCGAGGTATGATCCCTACCTTAGCCTGGCCTGGGGATCTATTGGCGTGGGGTCTAGGGTAGGGTGGGGTGGGGTAGGGTTTTACCAAGGGATCCCCACTGCGCCAAGACGGATTTCTAATAATCATTGTAATAACCGGCTGCTGCTGCCCCCATAGATATGCGCACTCATGGCTACTACTGCCCCCATAGATATGCGCACTCATGGCTGCTGCTGCTGCTGCTGCCCCCATAGATATACGCACTCATGGCTACTGCTGCCCCCATAGATATGCGCACTCATGGCTACTGCTACTGCTGCCCCCATAGATATGCGCACTCATGGCTACTACTGCCCCCATAGATATACGCACTCATGGCTACTACTGCCCCCATAGATATGCGCACTCATGGAATAAACACTCGGACCTAATAATTATTTAAATTAATATTAAAACTAAGACTATTATCAGCCTAAAGTTAGATATAACCGAAGATTTTATTAAAGACGTAGTTTAATTCGTTTATTTTAAAATTAAGGGGACGCTTAAATAATAGTTAAATTTAGAATTTAAAATTAACCCTTTTTAAATATTTATTAATACGTTTTAATATTAATATTTTCCCTTAAACTTAATATTTTATTCTAAAGAATATTTCGATTTAAAATTAGTTAAAAAGTAAAGAGTAAAGAATAATAATAAATATTAAAATAATTATAATAATTATTATAATAATCGTCTCTCTATAGTATAATCTATAATATATCTTATTATTAATCTATAATAGGGGTAGTAGTAGTTATAAATATATATATCTATAAGGGTAGTAGTAGCTATGAGTATATATATCTATAGAGGTAGTAGTAGTAGTAGCTATAAATATACGTATCTATGAGGGTAGTAGTAGCTATGAGTATATATATCTATAGAGGTAGTAGTAGTAGTAGTTATGAGTATATATATCTATAGAGGTAGTAGTAGCTATAAATATATATATCTATAGAGGTAGTAGTAGTTATAAATATATATATCTATAGGGGTAGTAGTAGCCTTCAGTATATATATCTATAAAGGTAGTAACGTTATTAGAATAATTATTAGAAATCCGCTTTAATATAGTAGAGATCCCTAAGGGATCTCTACCCTACTCTACTTTAATTTAAAATAAGGATCGAACCGCGATCCCTACTCTATACTTTACCCTACTCTACTTTACCCTAGTATTCCCTCTAGGGATCCCTACACTAATTCGAAGCGTAGATATAATCGTATTATACTTTATTAACTTTTATAATCCGAGGCTAATCTTAAAACCTAAAGTCGATCCTTTTATAGAAACGAAACTACTGAATAAAATTATAATTTATAATAATAACTCCGATATTACCGCGATTAAAGAGATTATAAAGTAATACCCTCGTATTTAGGAAAATATAAAAGATATAATCGATTTATCTAAATCCGAGTAATTATCGATTCCGTTTATTATAGACTAGTAATCGTTTAATACGAAATTTAGTTATAAGGTTTATTTATTAAACCCCGATATAAAAGTTTTAATAGACGAGAAATTCGATAAAATATATTAATAAAGGAAAATATTATAGTTTACCGAGTCTTCTCTATTCGTTTTCCTTATTTTCGTTATATAGCGGATAGTATATAAAGGCCCCGAAAGAATACCGATACGGAAAGATAAAATCGTAATCGATATTTATAATTTAAATAAAATTATTATCTTTAATAACTACCCTCTTCCGCTTTAAAACGATATTATTTCGTTAGTATAAAAATATACTTATATAAATATTATTAATTATAGTAGATAATTTTATCTCTTTTTAGTTAAGAGAGATAATTATTATAAATTTATAATAGTTTCTTACTATAGTTCGGAGTATTATAATATCGTAGTAATAAGATAAAAAGGGTTAGTTCCGTATATTTAATATAAAATAAATACTTTTCTTCGCCCGTATAAAGTATTCGCGAGATATTATATTAATAATATTATAATTTTCTTATAGTCCTATTCCGAGTATATCGAATATTTTATAATTATTTTCGTTTTATTCATAGGCCTTAAGATCTCGTTTAAGTTTAAGAAATTCTTTTTAATTTACCCCTCCGTTATACTTTTAAGCTAGAAAGTAAATAAATTAGATTTAACTATTATTAAAGAAAGAATTATAATAATTAAGAAACTTCGTTTCCTAGATACGCTATAGGCTTTAGAAATATATATCGGAATAATAAATTAATTATGAAATAATATTAGATACTTCGCCTAGATTATTAAGTTACTTTAATACTAGAAAACCTAGTTTTTAAAGGGCTCGCCGTCTTAAGGCGGGAATACGCGAAAGATTTATTCTAGAAAAATTTATTTCGTATTTATAAAAGAGGAATTAACTTCTTTTAAATTATTATAAAAAGTATTTATCTTTAAAACCTATTTATATTATCGGGATCTAGCTCGTTAATTATATATTAATATTAATATATTAAAGTTATACGGAATTAATACGATAGTATATTATATTTAAAAAAATCCTTAGGGTAATAATTTCCCCCGTATTAATATATAATTAATTCTATTCCTATTTAAATTATTTAATCCTACGGAGTCGCGCTACTAGCCTACGGAATTAAAAGTAGTAGGTTTAATTTAGATATTAAAAAAGATCCTATACCTACTCCTATAAATCCCGATAAAGAAAGTTATTATCTTTATTAATTATTCGGTAATTATTAATATTACCCGATAAATAATACTATCGTCGTCCTCTTTTAATAGGATAAATCTACGGTTAATACGGGCTTCCTAATATATATTATAATATAATCTCGATATTCGTTAATATCCGGGAAAGTAAAATATTATATTAAAGAATATCTTAATACTAAAGGTCCTAGTATTTTAAACGATATCTTCGTTTTTTATTTTACTTTAATTAAAATATCTTTTAAATACCGCCTTAAATTATAAAAAGTATATTCTAAAAATAAGAAATAATTAAGGGTAAGGACTTTCTTTATAAATAAGAAAAATAAACTTAAAAATGAAGCTCTAAAGTTTATAAATAATATTAATATAATTAATATTAATATTTCTTTCCTTTTTAGAGATTTACTTATATAATATAAAGACGAATATATTAATAAAAAATACCTATATATCCCGAAATTAATAGAATAAAATATTTTCGAACTCTTATATAATAAGCGAAATTATATAGGATTTTATAAAACGTATAAGAATATCGCCGATAGTTATTATATATAGTATTTAACTCGAAGATTTAAATACTATATTATATACTACTCTTAATATTAACTTAATTAAATAAAGAGGTATATATTATATAGTATTTTAAAACTAATCCTAATAAAGCTAAAAATCTATTATTATATTATTATCGATTTTATTATAGCGCTCCCTATATTTATAAACGGATATAATTATTTAATAATTATTATTTATAAGTTCTCGAAAGTAGTTACTACGGTCTTAAAGAAGGATACGTTTAACGCCGAAAAATAAATAAACGCGTTACTTCTCGTCTTTACCGATTAAGGAATTTCAAAGGCGATTATTTTTAATAAAAACTCTAAATTTCTTTTAAGTTTATAAAAAGTAATTTTTAAAATATTAAAAACTAAATTAATAATCTCTACTACCTACTACCCTTAATTTAATAACTAGTCGGAATAAATAAATTAAACTATAAAAATAGTATTACGATTTTATTTAATATACTACCCTAATAGTTTATAGGATAAATTCGTTATTATTTTATAATCTATTATAAATAATTCTTTAAATTTAATAATAACGCTTTCGCCGAACGAGATTATTTATAGTATAAAATTTAATAATAGAATTTTAGTTTAAAATATAATAAAAAGAATAGATTTTATTAATACTAGGACCGTTAACTAGAAAGAACTACTAACGCGATTTCGTTCGCGGCGATTAATATTAAATTTCGATATAATAATAAATATATACCTTTAATAATATAAGAAGGGGATATAATTTTTTTAAAACTATATAAAAGTTATAAAATCCTAGATTTAAAGAATTATAAACTTTTAAATTAAAGAGCTAGCCCGTTTAAAATTCTGAAACGAATAAATAATTTAATTTATAAACTAAAGTTACCGCCGATAATAAATATTTACCCCGTTATTTCGGTCGCCGCCTTAAAATCTACTCCGCTAGGAGGGGATCTATATAACTATTTTTAAAAAATCGGGTAAACTATTATTCTCGATAATAATAATAAAGATATAAATAATTATTTTAAAATAGAATATATTTTAAATAAAAGGATAAAAAAACTTTTAGGACGAGGAAAGAGGTTAATAATATAATACCTAATTAAATAAAAGGGCTAGGGGCTCTATTAGAATATATAATATAATAAATAAAATCTTAAAAACGTAGAGGGCGTAATTAGCGACTATAATATAAAATCGTTATAAACTATATAAATAATTTAAAGGACGATATTACTTTATTTATTTATTAATCTTTATTTTATTTTTACTTTATTACGCGATAATAATTTTATTATTTAATAATAGCGAATTTCTTAATAACCCCGTTATATTAATAAAGTATTTCTAATTTACTTAAATAATAATAAATCGTTTTTTTCTCGCTCGATATAATTAATAAATATTAACGTTATTATATTATTTAGTTATAGTATCTTATATATTAAATAATATTAATATATCTTTCCTCTTCTAATTTTAAAATTAATTATTTATTTATATTACTCGCCCCGATCGAGTATAATACGATTTCTTCGTTTTAATAAATTTTTAATTATAATATAATTAAATTATATTTAGGAAAGACTTCGAAGAAATTAACCTTAAAGGGTAATAAAATAAAAGTAAAGAAAATAACGAAAATAATTAAAATTAAACTAATTAAAATAACGAATAAAAATAATAATAAAAAATCCGGCGTTTCTACTTCTAAATAGAGTAATAAAATTAATAACGAGTAGGTTATTAAAACCGAAGTCGACGATAAAGTTAATATTAAAAAAGTTAAAGATTTATCGTATAATAAACCCGTATATAATATAACGGAAGATAAAAATACCTAGTTATTAACGGGTAAATATCTTTCTTTATTATAAACCGGGCTAGTTATTTAATATAATAAGATTTTCTTAAATACGCGATTTAAGAACTAGCTAAAAGTATTTAATTTAAAAAATAAATTATAACTTAAATAAATAAATAACGGGTAACTAGTTACGATATAATTAATAAAAAATAATCGTATCAAATACGCGATTATTTTTAATTACGCGTAATTATATAGGGATAAAGAGAACTTATTATAGAAACTAGATTAATTAATTTTAATAAAAGGGGGGAAATATAGCCGATATATCTTCGTAGAAAGATATAGTTATCTCTCGGCGGACGAGATAACGAGAGTAAAAAAGCTCTTAATATCGTCGAAAAAATTAAATAAAAAGAGCCCGAGGGTAACGAAAAAGCTCTTAATATAAAAGAAATCTATATTTAAAAAACTTAATAAAGATAACGAGAGCGACGAGAGCGAGTTCGAAGTAGAAAAAAAACTTTCGTTTTCGAAAAAATCTTTAAAGGAATCGATAACGAAATTATTCCTATTAAAGAAGTCGATTTTAAAAATAACCTCCCTTATAAAATTAATCGATAATAACGATTCTTAACTAGTTAATATAAAGTTACTTAATATCGAGGCGTAGGAACGTTAGGAGAAATATACTAGAACTACGGACCTAATTATATAACTAAAAGAATTAAATAAAATTAGGGAAATATTTAAAATAAAAGTCGCTACCGAAGTTAAAACCGTAAATTCTTTAAAATAGAAAATTATAGCTACTTTATCTACGCCCTCGAAGAAGTAGATAAATAAGAAAATTATAATACCTACGGCTATAAAATAATAGGTCGAAATCGGTGATAAAGATTTCTTAACTATATTTTAAATTATATTTTAAACTTCGACTTTCCTTATAACCGACGCTTTTAAATAAATTTTTTTTTTCTACTATATTTAAAAGCTTTAAATAAAAGAGAGTAAAGCGCGTAACGGAGAAATTTAAATAAAATAAAATCTTAACTAATTTAAATATAAAAAAAGCTCCTTTAATATAAATAATAATAAAGGTTTCTATAATAATTAATAAATCTAAACCGGTTAAATTAACGACTATACTACCTTTATTAAAGGATAATTCTATATTATTATTAATTAATAGAAACTAGATTACGGAGCTAATATATTATTAATCGGAAAGTATTACTTTTAACTTAAATATTTAGTTTATTATAAATATCGAAGAGCTAGTTTTTATAACGGATAATATATATTATATTAACTTTACTATAAACAAAAAGAGTATAATAAGATAAATTTTCTTACTTAAAACTACGGGAGCGAATATAATTAATTTAGGAATAAGGCGCTCGAAGAAAATAAAATCTAATAAATAAACTAAGTCGTTAAAAATAAAAAGGGAGATTAAAGATATTTCTATATTATCGGAGAATTTAAATAATAATATTAAAGCGGAATCCTTAGTCGAGATCGTTAAAGAGGTATTCGCTAAATCCGAAACCCGTATAAACGCGTTAATAGTTAGAAATAACCTCCTAGAAAATAATAATACTATTTTATATAACTACGTAGATTTTTTAGAAAATCTTATTATTAAAGTTAATAATAAAATAATCCGCGTTTTATTAGTCCTAGAAGTCTTTTATACTATTTTTATTTAATACTATACCTACTTTTTAAATTAATATAGGGTCGATTATTTACTACGGGGTTTTTTCGATTCCGTAGAAATTAAAATACCTAAAGAGTAATTAGCTAGAAATAAATAAATAAAATTAATCTAAAAAATTAAAAACGTTAACGGTATTAAAGACTTCGTTAATAATTTTTTACTTAGCTAATATTAATATAAGTATAAACTCGTTAATTAAAAAATATTCGGCTTTAAAACGAGTATATAATCGAGAGAAATTTAAATAATAAATAACTACCGATATTATACTAGGCGGTAAACTTATTAAAGAGAGTAATAAACTATATAATTAATTCGGTACAGCCGCGTAGATTATTTTAGATTATAACGATCGCGCCGTTATCGAAGTTATTACCGATAATAAGGCCGCGTAGACTACTATAATTATTATCGGTTATAACGAACGCTTTATTACCGATATTTTAATTACCGATAACTAGGAACCCTAACTAGGTATTATAATAACTATATTAAAAACTACGGATACTTCTTTATCTAATATTTATAACCTAACGGTTAATCTCCGTCTCGACGATTTTAAATAAAAACGTCGTCGTCTTCCTATTAATACGATATATTTATAATAATTCTAAGTCGAGGTAATAAAGAATAAACTATATTAACGATTATAGTATTTATTTTTATTTATACTTTTATTTCGAGGCCTCGAGGACGTAAGGCCTTTATTTATAAAGGTAATTATTATAATTACTAATATCTTAATATAAAAGCTAGTATCTTAGTATAAGATAATAATTTATTCGTACTACTAGATAGAAGAAGGAATATATAATATACTAAAACTAAATCTTAACTACTATTTTATTTCGTTAATACTATATTCTTACTACTACGGGATCTATATAGGATAATTAATAAACGACGACGGGGTATTATTACTTTATCCTATAAATTTATTTAATTATTTAATCTTTATTACTAGGTTTACCGATAAATTCTATAAAAACTATTATCGTCGATTTATATAGAGTAAAGCCGGTATTTAAAGTATTTAATACTTTAATAAATATTTATAAACGGAGTTCTTAATCTAGGACTATAAAAGAGTTATTCGGATTATTATTAATATACTCTTCTTAAAATCTATTAATAAAAGCTTTATGGATAATTTTATTAAAATATTAATAATAGAGCCGGGCGGTTATAAAATAGACTAGGTATTTAATAATATAGTAAAAGACTTTTAATATAGATTTCTGGAATAATCGAGGGTAATTTTATATAAAGAAAAATTAAAGCGGTAGTTAAAAAAAAGTAATAGGATTTACGTATTATATAAAAAATATAATCGAAATATATTTCGAGAAGATTAATACCTTTTTTTATTTACGAATCGCTTTTATAAAGATTAAATTTAATATTCTATACTTCGGAAGCTCTTTAATAAAAAGGTTAATTTCTAAAAATAAATATATAGCCTCCCTTATATTCTTATCGGGGGTAAATATATTACGAGTATATTCGTCGATAAAGAATTATTAATTTATATTCTCTTTCGACCCTATTTAATATTATAATAACTAAAGAATCGTAGTAATTATAAATAATTATCGAGTTATAATTTTAAGAAACGACTAATTAACTTTAAAGAGCGTATTATTATTCTTTATTTTTATTTATTTTCGAAGTAAATTTTAAATATTACTTAAATTATTTAATTTTCTTAATATATCGTAGAGTAAAATTAATTATACGAAGGCCGAATATTAAAACTAAATTTTATATACGAGATTTTTATTTATCGTTTATAATATAGTCCTTAAACTTTTTATTATAATCTAGAACCTTGTTTACTATAAAATTATATTAATCTTCGTTATTAATTTTAGGATCTTTTAAATATCGAATAATACCTTTAATATCACTAGGGCCTATTATAATAAATATATTATTTATCGCGAGGAGGGCTAGAATTCCGGTACGAAAATATTTTTATATAATTTAAATATCTATTTATAACCTCTAGGCCATTAATTTTATTAAATAAAACTCGTCGATTATTATTTATTTAAATATAACGGCGGGGATAAAAGCTTTAGTTTATTTTTATATAATTTTACTCTTTAGTCTATTAAACGATAATTCTTTATCTTTAGTTTAAATATATTCGATATTAAAAGGCCGAGTAATATATATTTAATAGGATTTAGGAGTAATTAGAATTATATATTACTCCGTTTTTTTAACGGCCTCTTTTTTTCTTTTTTAAATATTTAGGCGGAGAGGCCCCCTTTCGAAATACTAGTTTTTATAATTAACGAACTATTAAAGATAAATAAATTATATCGCGTTAATATCCTCCGTCGTTAAAAGATTACTAGTATATATTAATTATAAAGAATAATAAAGCGAAGCCTTACTCCTTTATTAAATATATATATTTTAAATTATTAATTATATTATATAAAAAGGATAACTTTAGTTATAAAATATAAATGAAACTTCTTTTTAAAAATTATTCTTATAATATTAAATAAAGAATCGTATAGATATTACGCCAAGAACTTTAATAGATTTAAATATATCCCGTTATTATCGACGGCGCGATATTATAGCTACTCCTTCGGGTTTAATAAACGACAATAATATTTAATTATATTATATATTTAATAGAGAAGGCTTTCGAAAAGGGAGATATTAATAATTTAAACTATCTATAAAACTATTTAAAATTAGTAATTAATAGTTTAATTTAATTTTAAAATAAAATATACCTTTCTAAAATTTATATCGTTAGCGAGAATATTACCGTTAAAATCATTTCTAGCCTAGAAGTATATAATATAAATACTAAAGACCTAATATTAGGTAAGACTATATTTTATACTAGGTATTTTAATATATTAATTAATCCTTATATCGGTAGCTTTAAAATTTATTAAATAATAATAAAATTCTTATAAATTAAAATTAATTATATATTCGTACTCTTTATTATTAAACTACGTTTTAATATTAAAAAAGAAGTTAATAAAAACTATTATAAAGGCGGCGAAGTATATAAACTTATAATTCTTACTAGTTAATATTTTCGTCTAGTTCCTCGTTATCTTAAAATTAATAATCTATTTTAATATTAATCGGCTCTTCTTTATTATTAATTTACTCTTTTTATTTATCTTCCTTTAACTCTTTAAATATAGATAACTTTACTAACTAGTCGCTTTTATAACTATTATCTCTATTATTTAATACTACTTTCCGAAGTCGCCTTTATCGTTTTCGCTTTTAGATTATATATAAATCGCTTTTCCCTTCAGTTATAATAAATTTATAATAATGTTTATTTATTTTAGACTTTATAAAATAAGGTAGTTTCACTATTTAAAAATACTTTAATAATTTAAATATAATAATTAAATATTTAAGGGGAGTAGTATAATTAGGTAGAAATAATAAAAAGGAAAAAATATACTCTTAAAGCCGAGGGGGAAATATTATAAATATTAAAAAATTCTTTACTATAAAAATTAAATATAAATTATAAAATTTACGAGTCTCGGAGGAAGAATAAATACTTAATTTAATATATAAATTAACTCGGCTTTATTTTTTATTATACCGAAATTTAAGGAATTTAAATAAAAATATATTCTATAAAGTCGGTTATTTTTTAAATTTATAATTTACTCTTTAATTAAAATTATAATAAAGATTAGACGGTTAATAAACTCGAATTTAATATCGTTATTTAGAGGTCGCGCGGGATTAGCTTTAATAAATTTATAAATTATAAATTTAATTACTTCGCCGCCTAATACCGCGTCTTTAGTAATTATAATATTAAAGTTTTTATTAAATATAAATTAAAGAACCGGTATAAAAGTAGTAGATATTATAAAATAAAAAGAGAGAGATTTTAAAAAGTAGTTAAATATAAAGAGTTGAACGAGTTTAAAGAAAGATATAAATATCTCTTCTTTAAAAATAATTATATTATTCTAATAGAATTTTATAATACTTTTTATATATTCTATTTCCTAGGCGGTATTTATTAGAACCCTAGTAAATAAAGAAGGAAAATTAGTTACTAATATTATAACGAATATAAAAGTAATATTTTTATTACTTTACTTTTTAAAGTCTAAAACCTCGGGATATAATACGAGTTATTTAATCATAGTATTTAGTACTAATTAAAACTCTTTATCTATATAATTAAAACCCTCTCTTAGATTCCTCTTTATCTAATTCGTTAGGACGGTAGTATAATTAAAATTTAATATATTAAAATAATATCTAATAGACGATATAGTAACGTAATATAATAAGAAGTAGATTTATAAAAAAAAATAGGATATAAGTTTATCGGAAGTAAAATAATAAATATATTAAATTAATTTAAATTATATTTATAAATAAATTATAAGTTAAGAAATAAAAGGCGGGAGTAGAGATTCTTTACCTAAATTTTAATAAAAAGAAAAATATAGTTTTAAAATAACTCTACTTATAAATTAATATAGTAAAGGTATAATTAAATATAATACGTAATAATGAATTAGGCTAAATATTATATTATATAAAATATTTAAAATCCGTTAAGAGTTTATTAATATAGAGTAATTACTTATATCTAATAATTACGTTATATAGAATTATATTTAATTATATAAAGTCTAAAGCTCCCGCCCGGTTATAAAAAGCGTAGTATTATTAACTTTTCGATACTTTATTTATTATCCTCGGCTAGACTACCTACGTAATTAGGCTTTATAATATTATAATAAATACTACTTATAGCGGGCACTTTTATAAAGTTTTCTTTAAATATATAACTTTTAAAATCTATTCTCCGTATTTAAATATAGGCTCTTATAAGTTTCTATTTTATTAATATACCTCTCGGTTAATACCGGAGGAAAGGCCGTTTCTTAAAATAACGATATAAATATAATAAATACCTACGCGACTTTAATAAAGGCGAAAAGTATATATATATATATCTTTCTATTAAAAATAGAGCGTAGGCTTAAGATTAAGAGAAATGATTTAAATATAATTACGGGATAAATAAACGAAAACTTATTAAATTAATAAAGTTATAATACTCGCGAGGAAAATATTTATATATTATAACGGACGCTCGCCGACCGCGTTAATCGGTATATTAGATAGAATTCTCTAATAACTAGACTAGGATAAATATCCAAATTAATAATATAAAAGAGGTAATAGAGGTATTAAAATCGGGAGTAATTTCTTAATAACGGTTACGATAATATAAAAATAATAAATATCCTAAATTAAAACCTAGGTTAGAAATCTAAAATAAATTTTATATATTTAATTCTACTAAATAACTATAGGCGACTAATTTATAACGTAGGATCGAATATTATATATATTTTAATAAGGATCGGTATATATTTAAATAATTTAAATAAGACGAGGAATCTAGGCTATATTAATATTATAAAAATATAATTTATAAACGCGATTAATATAGTTAGTAAATACTCGTAAATAATAAATATTTTTATAATCGAGTCTAAGAATCTTAAGCGGCCGCGAGTATTTTTAGCGCTCGTAAACGGGCCTAAATACTCTAAATAAATTAAATTTCTCGGAGTCGCTTATACTTTTATAAATATTTTTTACTCTTTATATTTTTTATTAAAAAATATACTTTATCCCCCTCCTTTAACTAAAGATACTTTTTTCGATATTTATTTACCGTCTTCTTAATCCGAGTATTTATTTAATTAATTTATATTTATATATCGCGGTATAATATTTTTATATTAGTTATATAAATTAAAGCCCTTTATATATTTAGTCCCTATTTAAGTTCGAGGAATATATTAATATATTTATTATAATTCGCGAAGAATAGTATAAACTTAATAGTATTAAATTAGTTATTATTAAATATTAATTAAGTTATAAATAAAAGTCTTACCTAATTATTTTATTTCTTATTAACGTAATATTATAAATACGTCTTTATTATCTAGTTCGTCCGCTCCGTTTATTTATTTATCTATAGATAATATATAGTTAATATTCGTAATTTAGTTCTAATAATATTAATTAATATCTTCTAGTAGTTTAAAGTAAATTATTTATTTTTATTAAAAATAATTAATTTAGGTATTCTATAATCCCTAATTAATTAATTCAATAATATAAAAGTGATTTACTCGGTCTTATAAATTTCCTTAATTAATATTATTATAGCGTATTTATTAAGTTTATTATAAATTATTATTATCGAGTTAAAGATTTCTAAAGTAATAGAGTCCGACTTTAATTTAAATAATTTAATAATAAAATCTATTATAATATCGTCCTATAGTATTTCCGGTACTAGGGCGAACTAGATTTAACCGTATTTTATATATCTCGTAGAGTTATTCTATTAATATTCGATATATTTCTTAATATACTTTTCGATATATAATTTTAATCCTAGTACGTCGTATTCTTTATAAATAAATTCTATAATTTTAATAACTCTAGGGTATCCTTAAACTAGATTATTATAATAATCGCGAATAATTTCTTTAAAATATCCTTTAAGAAGGTACGTTTTCTTATTATATTCTAATAATTTAATTTATAATTACTAACTTTTTAATATTATAATTAAAGTATTATTCTCGTATTCTTTATAAATACTATTAATAATTCTAGGAATAAAGATATATAATATTACTATTAGTTATTATACTAGGACTAGCGATTTATCCTATTATTAAATAAGAACTAGTTATATTACTACGTTCTTATCTTCTATATAGTCCTCCCGTCTATTAAATATATCGGCGTGCCCGTTATCCTTTTTTAAAGTATAAAAGATCTTGAATTTATATTACTTTAATAGTTCTAACTATCTAACCTACCTTCGGTTTAATTATTTTATTATTATAAAATTAAGAAGATTCTTATAGTCTATAAAGATAGTAAAGTTTAAATAACTTTCTATATATACCCGTTATTATTCTAATACGAATACTACTACTAGTAATTCCTTATTATAGATATTATAATTCTATTCCGCTAATAATATTTTCCTAGAATAATATATAATAGGGTATTATTTATCGTCTCTTTATTAAAATATATAAGCGCCTATTATTAAATTTAAAGCGTCGGTTTCGATTCGAGCTAGTTCGTTACTTCGAAAAGAATATAATACCGGCGATTTCTTATAGGCCTCTTTAAACGCCTTAAAAGATTATTATTATTCTTTTCTTTATTAGAAAACGATATCTTTCTTTATAATATCCGTTAATAGTAAAGTCTTTTTAGAGTAGTCCTTAATAAATCTTTTATTAAAGTTCGTAAATCCTAAGAAACTCTATACCGTTTTAATATTATATAATATAAGTTATTCTTTAATACTCTTAATTTTTTTAAGGTTTATATAAATACCTTTAATATTAATTATAAACCTAAAGAATTTAATTAATTCTTTATAAAACTCGTATTTCTCTAGTTTAAAAAGAAGTCTAGTTAATAATAAGTAAATTAGGATATTCTATATATATTAAATATATTCTTCCTTATTAGTAGAGTAAATTAAAATATTATCGAGGTATATAATAATCGTTATATCTAGGTATATTTATATAATATTATTAATTAATATTTAGTAGGTTATTAGTATATTAATAAATCTAAAGAGTATTACTAGGTATTTATAATAATTATATTTAATTTTAAAAGTAGTCTTCTACTCCTCGCTTTCTTTTATTCGAATTAAATTATACGCGCCTCGAAAATCTAATTATATAAAGATTTTTATTATTATAAACCGATTCTATAATTTATTAATATTTAATAGAGGGTACCGATTCTTTACCGTAATATTATTTAATTTTCGGTAATTTATATATAGTTATAGACTTCTATCCTTCTTTACTATAAAAAGGATTAGATAACCTACTAGTAATTTAAATTCTCGAATAAATCTTTTTTTAAAATTCTTATCGATATACCCGCGAAATACTCCGAGTTCTTTTTCTAATAAAGTGTAAATAGGTTTAAATATCGGTTATTTACTAGGTTCGAGTTCGATTTTATAATCCTATAATTAATATTTAAATAATATTTTTATAGTTATCTCTTCCTAAAAAAGATACTTCTATTATTAATACTTTTTAGGGATATTAAAAGGTTTATCTTTACTTTTAAAAACTTTAATTTATTTACCCTATTAACCTCTTTAACTAGTATATATCGAGTCGGATTCTTTTATAAAGTTATTTTTATATAAAGATAAAGTATTATAGGCTTCGACCGAGTTACGGTTCGATTTCTTATTTATAATTATCCTTTATAGGCGTATAGGTATTATACTAATAACGTTTTTAATATACGGAAATATAAGTACTTCTTTCTTCTAATCGATTATTAGATTATATTTCTTTAACTAAAGTATTTTTAGAATAATATAATAAATAGTTATTTTTATTATATCGAAGGTAATTTCCTTATAATAGTATTAAATAATAATTAATAACGGGAATATTTCTTTATTTATTCTTTTTATTAATAACTTCGACCCGTCGGCTAATTAAAACTTATATTATTCTTTTTTTTCTCGAGTTAATAAGTTAATTATTTAAATTATTATTCGAGATATAAAGTTATTAATTACTTTTAAATCTATTATCGTAACGACCCTATATCCGTTAACTTTTACTAGTATTCGTATATATATACCGTACTAAACTAAGTATAGGTATTATTCTAAAATTAATATATTAATTTCTTTATATTTTCTTTTAATATAAGGAACTAGTCTTTTCCTAATAAAAATAAGAATTTATAATACTCTTTAAACTCGAAATATCTTTCGTAATCTTCGGTTAAATAATAATATTACTCGTCCTAATTATAGTATTTTATCTCTTTACTATATTTTTTTAATTTCGTAACTATAATTATTATTCTTTATTATAACCCGGGAAGATTTAGTTCTCCCTTTTCTTAACTAGGTACTACGAATAATTATCTCTAACGTAGTTATTCTATTAACTATAATTATATTTTGATTTTACGATATATTTTCGCTCTCCTAAACTATTATAATAGTATTTATAATATTCGTTTATATATATTAACTAGTATATTTCCCTATATCTTAAGTAATATTTATTATAGGTATAATTAATTTTAGAGGGTTATCTTTTTTCTTTTTTCTTTTCTTCGGGTTTCTTTTCTAATATAATAAATTAAATTCTAAAATTATCGAGGTAGTCTATTACCTAAAATTATCCTTTAAAGTTTATTATATTTTATTTTTATTTTTATCCTTCCTTTAAATCTTCCTTTAGAGTTTTATTATTATTATTATTAAATTCTTCGAGTTCTCGAATTCTTTAGGCGATTTTCTTTTTAATATCCTCCTACTTCTCTAGTAAATCGTTAAATATAATATTATTTTATACTAGATCTTTAGGGGACTCGGTTATATTATTTAATATCTTCTTTTTAAATATATTTAATTATTATCGATTTATTATATTTTTTAAATAATAGTTCCTAGTAATATAGCCCGGTTTATTATAACTATAATAATTTATTATTTTCTTACTTCTTTATTATTATTTTCTCTTTTTTTAAAATCCTCTCGTAGGTCCCTTTTTAGTAAAATCGAGTTTTATTAATATATAATTATACGGGTTAGGCTTTTTATAGCGGTAATAATTAACCGAACTATATTTATTATTATAAACTTTTAAACGTCTTTATCCGTTAACTCCTCCGTTATAATATTTCTCTATTATATATTCGTATAACTTATTATTAATTTTAATTATTTATTTTATAAATATATCGAGGTTCTTTATAACGGCTTTTATTTATATAAATTCGTTTTTTATATTATTTTTTAATCCTCGTCGATATATTATTATAAAAGTAATATCGTCTTAGTCCGTAAATATTATATAATATTAAAACTATACCGAGTAATCGGACGTAGACCTCCGTTATATTAAATATTAAATAATACGAATTATTATACTACTTTCGTTAAATAATTTAAATATATAGCGAATCTCGGTTTTAAATTTAAAGAAATTCTCTATCTAAAGCTTTATTAATAAATTATTAATATTATTTACTACTTTTATATAGTACTTTAGAAATAATTTAACTTATTTCTATATATTTCCTTTTATATAAATTATTATAAAGGTTATTTATTTAATAACTAGTATTATTTTCTCGTTAAATATAAAGAATAACTAGAGTTATAATAATTAGTTATTAAACTTCTCGCGCTCTTTATAATAATAATTTAGGCGGGTAATCTTAATACGGTCTCTTTCTTTTATAATATTATATTTTTTAATACCGTTTTAAGTATTTAAAGTTAAGGTCTTTATTAATTTTAAAATATTTATCCTAAAAATACTTAAAGTATTAAGACTCTCCGTTTAATATTTTAATATAATATCGATAGGACCTAGGTTAATACTCGTAAAAAAGAGTATTAAAGATTAAAGAATAATAAGTTTCGTATTAATATAAAATAAAACTAGATAAATTTAATAAACTTAATTAATAATTTAATAAACGTCTATATTTAGAATCTATAATTAAAAGTTTTAAAGGAAATTAAATATAAAGTTTTTATCTATTAAGAAAGTATATAATCTATATAAAAAAAAGAAACTATACTATTTATTCGTTTACTCGCTTATTTTAATATCGAGTAGATAAATAATTAAACGCTTACCTACTTATTAATCTATATACTACGTCGAGTAGTAAATAGTTCTTTAATATACTAAATATATTAAACCTATTAAAGTTCTCAGCGAACTTTAATCGTAACAATTCCTAGAGTTATAATATTATATTTTCTGGTCGCCGTAGTCGAAACGAGTTTTTTATTAACTTTAAGTCTTCTTTTATTAGGAATAGAAAGCCGTTTACTTATACCTAACTCGAATAATATTAATAGGAAATATAATTATAAAAGTACTAAAAAAATAAGAATACTCCCAGTACCTTAACTACGCGTAAAAAGTAGATTAAATAAATACGTTTTATTTAATAATTAAAAGAGTAGAAGTAACGAGAAGAGTTAAAGCGAGTAGAATAAAAAGAACGTATTAATAAGAAATATCTTAGGGAGTAAATAAAACGTAATAATACCGAATTAATAACGTCGTTATTAGAAGAGTTTAATTAGGAAGAATTTAGGCGAAGACTATATAAAGAGTAGAATAAAAACGGGGAGTAAAAGAAATAATAATATTATATTAAAAACGGGTATATTATACCTTCGTCGCTACCGCTTTTATCGCGAGGTAGTTATATTTTCGATATAATCGAATTAAATAACTAGAATATATCTAGGAATAATATTATTACTCGGTAAATTTATATAATTTAAAAAAATATTTTTAATAAATAAATTATTATTATTTAATATAAATAAAAACGGGAGTAAAAAGAATAATAAGCCTAGGATAAAGAGGTCGCTAAATATAATAAACTAGAGATATATCGTCGTCGGCGAGAGGAGAGAGAGTAGTAAAAAAATAATTTAATAAAGTTACCGACGTTAGAGTTAAACGAAATAAAAATAGATAATTAATAAATTAACCCCGTTCTAATTATTTTAGTTACTCTTCGCGTTAATAAAAATATATAATAAACGTTATTAGTTAAGCGGATAACCGCCGATTAATTTAATTTATATAATTTTGAATAATAGTTAATTAACGTTATTAATAAAAAAGATAACTTTAAACTAGGCTAGGAAATTTAGAATTAATTTATTAATATAAAAGCGATAAAGCCGCGAGCGCTACGGAAATAATAATTAATTAATAACTTCTCGGAGTTAGAATAAGAAAAGGGATTAAAGATTATTTTAAAAGAGGCTACTAAATAAACGCCTAAATCAATAATAAAAATTAAGATTTTAATAATAATATCTATAAAGGCTAAGTTAAAGCGCTTTTATAAAATATTATCGTCGGATTCTATTAAATAAATACCGAAGTATAAAGTTATACGAACCGATAAATTATTAAATTAAATATATACTCGATAAAAGGGTTTTAGAGTAACTAGTAACTTTAATACTAATTTTATAAATAAATAATAATATTATAATATTAATTACTTTAATAAAAATAATTTCTATTTCGTTAATTTTTTTAGAAAGTATTATAACGTCGCTTATTTTAAATAAATATAATAAAGTAAAGTTATAATTAATAATAATACGAAAATATTACTCGAATACTCTCTAATATATTTATATAAATTATAGAAGAGTTTAAATAACCCCGTTATATTTAAATCCCGTAGAGGACTAGTATATAAAGAGAGAGAGATAAATAAAATAAATAAAAATAAAAATAAAAACTAAATAAATAATATTATAACTATAAATAAATAATAAATAAAGTTACGAATAATAAAAACCGTTATTAATAGTATAGAGAGGATATTTTTAAAGTTACGGAAATAGCTTGATTAATTTTAATTTTTTTAATTTTTTTATTATCCTCCTCCGTCCTATTAATAATAACCGTTACCGTAGTAGTAATAATAATATCTAGTTTATTTATTATCGCTTTAATTAGAGCCTTAACTCCCCTAGCTCCCCTAGTTTTTATATACTTTTTTATAATAACTAGTTATTCGCTCTAGCCCTTTATATATTAATAAAGAGGAGAATAAAATTATAGAAAAATTCTTTCGCTAGAAAATAAATAAGGTACGTGACGAGTATAAATAAAACCGGATATATAAAATAAAATAAATAATAATTAAATAGATATAATAAATTAACGATTTAAAAGGGATATCGAATATAGTTTTATTTGTATATTATACGACTATAATAAAGGGGATTCCCGATAAAATAATATAAAAATTTAAAGTTAATTTAAAAATATTTAAATCTTACTAGCGCTAGACGTAAATAGTTTAAAATCTTCTAACTCTAGGGTATAAAGAATAAGAAAAAGAGTAAAAAATAAATAATATTAAATTAAAAAGCGAGAGTAAAAGCGAGAGTAACGAAGATAAAATAATAAATATTTTATAATATAAATCTAGCTTTTATTTATTATTTAAAATCGATTTATATATCGTTAAATTAATATTCGCTTTTCTAGTTACCTTATATTAACTTTAAATATATATCCTCTAATATTATATTTAAAGTACTCTTTTATAAAGCGATTATACCGATTTTTATTTATTATATATTATAAGAAGTCGCTAAAGGTCCCGTTAAATTATAGTTATAAATAATTAAAATATCGTTTAAACTATACTTTTAGAATATTAAAATTTAATTTAATCGGGTTAAAGTCGGGTAAATAAAGAGGGAGGAAACGAACGTTATAATTATATTCTCGGATAACTTCTATTATTCGGGGGTAGTAATAGAAGTTAGTATTATTTATAATAATTCTACTCTTAAAACCTAGGAATAAATTATAGTAAAGGAGTAATTTATTAATAATTTATTTAAAAAACTCGTCTACGTTAAACTAGCCTTCCTTAATAATAATATAAAATAGATAATTATTAATTATATAAGTAGGAAGTACTCTCTATAGATAACTTTATTTTCGGTTAATATAATAACGAGCTAGGCGGTTAACTAGTATATATATATAATACCGCTAGTTTATAGACTCGTTGATTAGTGATTTATTAATAAATACTAGTTATTTAATAATAAGATAAAATATCTATAACGTTTAATTTATTTTAAACTTTATATTTTATTTATACTTTATATACTACGCTAGTTTATTATTTATCTATATATTTTTTAAATATTTAGAGACCGTTAATTAATAGATTTAAATACTCTACTCTTTTTATAAAAACTATACTAGTTCCTTCTATAATAAATATAGTCTTTTATTAAGATATTTTACTAGGGAATCCTCGGTAGCTTTAATAATTTTATAAAAAATATTTTTAAAACGAAATTAAAACCGAAATAAAAAGTCGTATATAAAGAGATTCTACTCTATATTATAAATAGTAGTTTTATCATAGTATATCTTAAAGGCGATAATATTAGGGCGCTAGCCTAGGAGTAAAAAATAAAGGATATTTATATATAAAGAGGGGGCGAGTGGCCTAATTATAATTCCTAACGATAGTAGCGTTAGTACTAACGTTAGAGCTGTATATAACTTTATAAATACCTACTTTAAGCGTTCAATAATTACTATTAAGTGATTATTAATATCTCTGCCTATTTGCTAGTAATTATGCCCCAGGTGCGGGGAGAAAAAAAAATGAAAAAAATGCCAAGGATTCCGCAGCTTTCTGCATACGCTAAAGCCTTAGTCGGCTTTTTGGTGAAATGCGGTAAACTTCAGATGGGAAAGACGACATTTGCATGACTTCACGATACTGTTGTTCATCAGAGAATGACAGTATTGTTACGCCTAGACTACGAGTAGCCAATCTAGTACCGTGTGCGTGCGTGTATCTAAACCCCACAGATCATGCGCTAGCTGTGTTCTCTAGAGGATACATGTTTCCTGTATTGATCCCCACAAGCAAATCTGGAACTCCTTAACAGCGACTCGATTCCAGGTTATAATATCGTTACAAGCCTTAAATCGCTACAAAGCAATCGGTACAGCGGAAGTCGACTGTTGTTACTGACGCACGACAGGGACTCGGCGCGTATGCCTTGCACCGAGCTTCTGTGGCTGTGTGAAAGTAGGTCCACCTCTTCGTGCACGAGTGGCTCATGAAAGCGCGGCGAAGCCAGCTTGCCTGGCCCAAAGCAGTCTCTCAAGCATACCTTAGAAGACAAGGCGCAAGGCCAGACCATCTCTTTCCTCTCTCTCATTCTCAGCGCCATTTATTCGATCGTCATCTATTTCATCGTGAGATAATTGTTGAGTGTTTGTTGCTAATTCTGTGAAATTTTGGAGCTCTTCCCTCAAGACAACATGAGTTTCGGCTTCAGCGTGTCAGACTTCATATACTGTGCGCAACTTGCCTACAAGCTTTCTGTTGAATTTAAAGAAGCAACAGGGGCATGTCGGCATTTCACCAAAGAACTCCTTGTTTTCCATCAGATATTACTAAAGACGCAATCATTGCTCGAGAACAAGAAGCATGATCTCGATGGCTCTGGTCAAACGATGCTTGCAGCATCCGCTCATAGCTGCAAGGAGCTCCTCTATGTTCAAATTTTGGGCTGCAAAAATGTCCCTACAGACATCGCAAGCCTGACGTTCGATAACCTCCCCATGTTCTATGAGCAGGGAAGGTTCCTCCAAGGTCTCCGTCGAAAACTTGGAGAACGAAATTTTTACAAGAAAATTCCAGAATTTCAAGCTGCTATATCTGCTCGAATTGACGCCTTGACAGCGGTGAATGTCATTTTGATAAGGTATTTACTAGGCCAAACATGGTAGGCAAGAACAACGCTGATCAATCAACCCTTAGCAATGATCAAGTCGATATGCTAGATTCGCAGGCTCGAAGCGAAGCTGCTTACGGTCGACTCGAAGAGGACTTGAAAAGTTCTCGAGTCCGTTCAGAGTCCACCGCGATCCGGCTCGAGCAAGGCCAAGCCAGAATGGAAGCCCAATTGCAACATATCCTGGCCTCTCAGCAACGAAAACCCACCCCGATTTTGTCTCAAAGCCTTGACGCATCTTCACCCAAAGGCCGTCGGACTTGGATGGATCTAGGTAGGCTGCTGAGGGCGGAGGGTATTACTCCTGCAATGATTGACCAGAACCGTGAACTTCTAGTCAAAGCGATGAAAACTAGTTTGGAAGAAGCAGATTCACTGTCGGAGTCATTTTCGGAATCGTACCGGACTGCACCTGAATGGCATGACTGCCAGAGTCCTGATGGTTTTCGGTATAGCATCCGCCCTCCCCCAAACCCTAGCTTGGCGTCCAACACGTACAATTCGTACTCAAGCTCAACAATGCTCCTCAGCTCGGCACCGCCGAGCAAGGCAGCGTTCTCCGACGCGTTCCTCGACAAATATAGTTCCAGATCAAATCCTCTCGACCAGAACCAGAACGTAGCAATTGGTATGGAATCATTACTCTCTGGTATGGATGCAGAGGACCTGCAAGACATCGATATTGACGACGTCGACCTCGAACACAATACCACCGGTCTCGCCATCAGCCCCAGAGATACTAGGATACCTCCAAATATAGGTATCGGACCACCAGTCATAGAGCAAAAAATTCGTTTTGGGCCAAGCATTTTACGGTTTCCAGAGTGTACAGGGGCTAAAGCTACTCCTCGACCTGAATCTACGCCGGCCTCGTACGGCTACCACGAAGAGTCTGGATTCGAATTCAATGAGAAGGCTTCCATAGCGGAATGAATCTTAGACAAGGAATTTGCTCGGCGCGTATGTTGGCCTGCAAAGACTGCCTCCTCCCACCATGCAAGGCTTTTGAATAGGATACATGCTCTGCGATGCACGAATCTCCTTCCAAAGTGCGGTGCTTGCGATATCTTCAATTACTGCCACGAGTATTCCGCGTGGACTTCGAGGAGTTCAAGCTATAAACTCGGCACTCTGTCTCTCACGTTTTGGGAGATACTTGACGAACGCTTTCACGTCAATCGCCAGAATTTCCTTAGCCGACATCGTACTCCTATTCGAGATGGCATCACCCCTTCGTCTTCTAATGGCAAATCCATCAGGTCCAATCTGTGATCCTGACAAGCTCAATTGAGACAACTACTACTACTGGGAGAGCTACCAGCTATGAATGCTGTTTTCCTTCACTGCTGGTTGAAGCATCAACTGTCAACTATGTCACTAACCGTGCTACAAATTGCGTCGGCACTAGCATGATTGGTCGGCGTTAAGTTTCTGATGCGAACGCATGTCGTTAATTCCCTCCACGCGCAATACTAGGCTCTATTCCGCCGAATCAATTACGTCTGTATGTTCGCTTTGTACCTTCGGCATTTCGCTCTCTCGACATAGATTTCATCACCACAGTATAGATGTTGCTTGTCTATCAGTTGTGGGCTTCTTTATCGGCCAGCATCGCGTTGGCCTCTGCTGCTGCGAGCTCTATAGAAGGTACGAATGATCTGATGTTAGCTTTGGCGCCCGCATCCAATGTCTCGTACCCAACATCGGCAAGCGAACAAGTGAATATTACCTTCGAACCGTTCAACGTAGATGGATCCAATGATCCCAAAATTGCCTGCAACGGAGCACAGTTTGGACGCGGCCTGACCTATGGCGCCTGCCTAGATGCCATCTCAACATTCCAGACACCAATCACCGGTAATGTCTCCATCGGACCTCGTGATCATCGCCAGCGGTACGATTATCACCTGCCATGGAGATGGATCAGCGGCGATGGGCGTTGCGCCTTTGATGTCGTCAAAATGAACACATACGCTTTCGCTCTCGCTACGGCAGAGGAATTGAGGACAGCAGCCACCTCCTTAGCTGATGCTTGCGTGAGGGATAGAGGTGGGAAGGGCGGAATAGTGACGAACGTTGGTAAGTCGACATACAAAAACAAAGATTCTAGCAATAGCCAATGCTGTTTTAGGAGTCGGTGGCAGTCTGGCGATCCAAATGCGAACCTACGACCCCAGCAGAATCACATGCAACGACACGATAGCCGACCCTCCCTACCAAGACGAATGTGAATTATTACTACAAAATATGCCTGCTAGCAGCTCACCAACGCAAACATTTGGGCCTCCTGGTGGCCGTGGTGTGACCGAAGGTCTGCCGTATACTTTCGCTGCACCACGTAAGCGAATACAGCTTTGACTATACCCTGTGTACTCTACTCGTGTTGACGAAAGATCTAGCTCCTCACGGCTGTGTCCTCCAGCTGGGCATTGTCGGTCTCCCGGCTACAACTCTCGATCGTAGCACCTGGTTTGATATCTGGGCGGCAGTCGTGGCTATGAGAGGGATGTGTGCGAGGTTCAATCGTGATTCCAGAATGGTCATCGTGGGTAAGCTTGGAAGCTCTCCGGGGTAAATTCCGTTCTGACTTGGGTGATAGGTGACTATGGAAAAATGACGATGTGGCTTATGTCATTCGATTACATGGAGAGTGGGCCCTCTTTGGTGGTGAACCAGACCCATGTCATAGCTTCCCGCTCGGAAAATTTGAGTCAGAAATGATCAGATTACAACATACAGGCCTGCTTTTTTGTCATTTCGGACAGCCTGAAGTAAGACTACGCTTTAAATTGCTTCATCAAGTGTTGTACATAATTTGTTTGCATTCAATTCCAAGGCGTTCTCGCATGAGCATGGAGTTCCTGCTTCTAAAGACTCTCAGCATTGAAGCATGCAACACCACCGAACGGCGTCTTCGGCCCCTTTCAAGACTGCATCTCGTTTCATTCCATAAATACGGATTCAACTAAGTGTTCTTGACTTCGAAATTGCGTCACCTCCTACACCTTCTCCTCAATTGCTTTCTTCAAATGTTCCCGGAACCCTCACAATCCCAAAGCCACAAGATGAGAAACAACAAATCATACTACGCTGGAAGTCCAAAAACACCGCGCGTACTAGCTTGGCTAAAGAGGCAGTAGCATCTCCTGGACTCCAAGGCTTGAATTTCCATCGACCCATCATGGCTAACACTGCGAACTTCACTCGTCCATCACTACATCAGAGCCTGTTTCTCGAAGCGTGACCCTCAGCCCAGGGTTCTCACCCTTACCTATTCAACTCAGTCAGTGACACGTCACGGCTAAAAGTCCAACCATTTACAAAAACCACGTCATGGACTGGCCATTCAGGACATCATGACAAACTCACCAATACTATAAACCATCCCCGCCTTCCCCTGACTCACACACAACGCATCCACCGCCACAGCTCCCGCCCACAAATCAAACCAGGCCCCTTCAGCCGTCAACGACAACGTATCAACCGACACCACGCATCTCGACTTCGCTAAATCCACTCACATCAGCAAGTCCATCCCCCCCTCGAATCTGCCAAAAGCAAAGGAGTGCCACCACTCACCGCCTCTAAAATTCCTTGGCGTGGGTTCCGTAACCTCCGCTTTCCTCCTCCATCCGAAAACCCTATCATCCGTACTCACAGGCATAATAGCAATAACCTTCGTGCAGGATCCGATTGGCGGTGCTTGGCCATAAATGGTGCTGCATTTGAAAAAAGGGCTGTAACGGCGGACTACGACTGCGAGGTTGTTGTTGGTACCTTTCGATTTAGAATCCATTGTCAGAACCTCAGCCGCCACTTTCTCGGAAGTAGAATCAATCTCTGAAAACATACCAACACCTCCCACACTACCGCCCTCGGTGGGACCGGCCTGGCGCACGCAGTCGTTGATGACGGCTTGAGCTGCTTGTGTGATTTCGAGATTGGTGGTCCTGTCGGATACGATGCCCGGTATATGAATGACGAGATCGATTACACACCTCCCGTTAGCTATCATATCTGTCAGCAAATCCAGACAATAAATCACGATCAGCAGAAATTGAACATTCGCCCTGAAGCAAAACTTGTGTAATGGCCATATCGTCAGGATAGTAAATTTCTTACAGCTACTATACCGATTCGGCAACACAACATTCGGCCTCTTCCCCAACCCCCGTTGCGTAGCCGTAAAGAGATTCGTATCACTGCCGATCTTAGACATGGCATCCAAGCACGCGTTCCTGTCTAGATTAACACCGTAGCTGCCGCTGTCGCATTGCACGTTGGCGTTGCTCGCTGCGGGGAGGACGTCGTATTGGGGGGAAGGGTCATTGAGGGCGAGGATTGGTGCAGCATTGGTAGAGGAGCTTAGCGAGCTGTTGGTTACCACTAGGGAGGATATGTTGACCGAAGAGGGGTATTCTGCTGGTAATGCTAACGTTGGTGGGTCTGAGGCTGATGTGTCTATTGCTAGTGAGAGTTTTGGAAGAGTCGCAGTTAGGAGGTAAAGAGCGAGAATGAATTTCGAAAAAGTGGAACGCATGGTGGAGGGCGAATGAGAGTCCATGTTCAGTGGATTGGAAGTGCTGATTTCTTTGCTTATCAAGTCCATGGCTGTCGGCTAATAGAATCCGCAGCATGCTGTAAATATAACTCCGACGCGCTGGAAGAAGCGACACGTCTGCTCGAAACGTTGCAAGATCATCATCCGCGGGAGCGGAAGAGGTAGCCGGTCAAGCTTCTTGGTCTTAAACTGTAAGACTGTTCGTACTTGTCCGTGTCGCTCCTTACCGATAGAATCACCTGAAGTCGAGCGTTATATTTTATCACTCGCCTCCCTATCTCTTCTCTCCCCACGTACCTCTCAATCCTTCCCCTTCTCCTTCCCCTTCCTCTCCACCTCATTCTCAAAATCGGCCTAAAATCGCCACATACCCTTTTCTCTCGAACCTTCCTTCTTCCATACATTCGCCGTTTAAAATGTCTCGGAATCAGTATGCTCGATCACGGTCGAAATGCATGCAAAGAGTGAGGACCAATTTCGATTTACGTACCTTATGGGAAAGCACCCCACTACATCCACCAAACTCTGATCATGCGCGATAACCGTCAACACATTCTCATACGTATCAAATTCGCTCATCTTCTCCACGCTCTCCCTCGCATCCTCAACATCCTTAGCCCTAGTCTCACTAGCCATCACAAAAGGCTCCGTCGACGCATCAAGTGAGGAGCGAAGTCGGTGTATAGAGGCGAGCAGCGAGCCAGGGCAAACGCTGCCTTTGTGTGCGTGGGGTATAGGATTTGGCTTATTCCTTGGGGAGGGGGAGGTACGATGTTGGGCGGAGTTCGCTACCTTGGTTTGCGCAATCGCCGCCTAAGAACATGAATGTGTCTTCCTCTCCCTTCTTTCCTGCGGTCGTTTGGCATAAAGCGCACACGTGGCGTACGGCGTGGCCAGGTGTGTCGAGGAGGTAGACAGAGCCGTCGCCGAAGAAGTCGGGGGCGTTGCAGCGGCCGAGCTTGAGTTTTGAGTCGGAGAAGGAGAGTTCGCGGGGTTCGCGCCCTTTGTAGGCGCTTTCTGAGACTCCGGAGTCGGGTGTAGTTGGATGGCTGGGGACGATTGCTTCTTTGAAGCCTGGGCCTACTATCAGGGAGGTTGATGCATTAAAGGTAGATGGATCGCCTGTGTGGTCCCAATGGTGCGGACTATACGCGTCAGCACCTCAGCATACCTCCCTCGAGCAGGCTGTATTGGGTGTCCATACCTCCATATAATGCCCACAATCTTCTTCGAATCCAAACCGCTCTCTAAAGCATCTCCATAACATTCTTCTCGACTGTGACTTTCCATCCACCGTCTTTTATCTATTCGCGATACTCGGAGGGAAGTACTCCCAATCTTTGCGCACGCCGAGATCGAAAAGGTATTTCTTGCCGCTTGGTGGGTGGGTAATCAGGAAGGCAAAGGCGGGGCAGTCGCTGTATTCAAAGCCGGAGTATGAGGGTATTGCGAAGACTGTGATCAGGATGCCGGCGATGTGGGATGTTGTGTTTATTATGGAGATGTCGACGGTGGAATTCTAGCAAGGGATATGGAGGGCTGGGGGTGCTTTTGGGGTGGTAGATGCCATGCTTGTGGACGGAGAAGTTGGACCGGAAGCAGTGAAGAAGGTTCTCAGAGGATAGAGAATGCAACTGTTGAAGATAACACGAATGCACAAGAGTGTAGAATGGAGACGTGAAGACGTTGACGCGCATGACGTAGAGCTCATGCAGGAACAGAGTCCGGTGCGGGTAAAAGCTGACCATCTTTTTGCTCGTAAACATTGCCATTAGCGGAAAGGCCGACCAATGAGTAGGGTTTGGCTTGATGAAAAGGAGGGAGTGGTTGGGCTTGGAATGCGACAGCCGCAGTGAGAGAGGACTTCCACGGGGTAAATTCAACTGTGCTCGAAGGCTTAGCTTTCAGCAAGCATGCCAACTTTATGATTGGCGAATGACTTGATACATGATGAATCCGCTGGTGCGTTAATACAACTAGAGCAATGCTCTTCGACGCCCTACCAATGCATGAAGGCTGCAATCCGTCCAGTGATGTAATCCCTCCACTGCCGAGAAGTAGACGCTGCGTAATCGGGTCGTGATGACCCATGATGGCCGATGAGAATGAGACATGTGTAGGTGTAGATGGAAAAGGGGAGAAGCCGACCTGTTTGGCAAATCTTGGCCATGCACCAAGATGTTGTATGATTAATGGACATATATGCATAAACTTGTTGAATTAGAAGACGGCCGCAAGCCCACTCTTCGACTGCCTCTTGCTGAATCGTTTTCGACCGATGAATGAGTCGTCGCTAGAGTGGTGCTTTTGAAGTGTGTGACGGTGAGGAGTGGCCTCAATGTTACCCGGAGAGTCGAGGTCGAGTCCGCGGGACGACAATGGCGGGCCTGATTGAAGATCCTTGAGGGCATCATCGCCGGAATAAGAGTTCGCAATGCTTTGGGAAAGAGCAACTTCTCGAGCTCTCTCGATGATATCTAGCCATTCCTGTGCAGATGCTGAAGTGGCCGAGCCGTCGGATGATGCAGACTTGGGATCCTCGAAGGTGAAGTGCTTGTCATGCTACAAATCTTGTCAAACAAGAACGGTGATGTTTGGAAAGAGTGGAGAACTTACTGTATCGACGCACCAGTACATCAGGCCCTTAGGATCCTGCAGCTTCCGCCAAGAACAACCTGAAATGAGCAGTGGAATCTCGACCTTTGACTTCTTCTCTTCGCCGCCAGATGCCACTATGATGATCCTGGCGCTTGATGTTACCATAACCAGACGTTGCCGCTTCTTGGGTGCGTTGCCGCCAAAGAATCTCGAGAACTTCTTGGGCGTGTCCGTGTCACTCTTGACACCGTTCTTGCTGTCTGGGCTATGCGCAGCTTGGGAGGTATTGACGATCAAATTTCCAAGTTTCAAAATCCGCTCATTATTTCTCGTCAGGACAGGTGACCACTCAATGTCAAGTTGGCTTGGTGGTGGAAGTTCGGTGATAATCCTGGGACTCGGCCGGGGCACACTGCTATTAGCGCCTTCGAATCGCGTCTTTGATGTACTATGTGAGGGTACGATATTTGGCGGGTAATTGTTACCGTTGCCATTCGCCGGACCGTTGAGCTTCTTTGGCTCTCCTGCTGATGGTACGTAGCTCTTGAGTCGTGGCGCCTTCTGCCTCCAGAGCCCTCTACCCCATTTCACGCCATCGAAAAACTCGTGATTCTTGATGTGCTCGATAGACAGCCGGCTAGCTGGCTCAAGGACTAGCAGCCTTTCGACCAAATCCTTCGCTACCTCTGGAAACCCTGTGGGAAATTGGTAATCAAGAGCGACGATTTTTTGGAATGTCAAATACTCATTGCCGGCCTTGAATGGCGGTCGGCCGGCCAAAAGCTGGTATATAATGCAGCCGAAAGCCCAAAGATCGCTGGCTTTGCATGCTTGTTTGTCTTTGAGAAGTTCAGGGCTGACATATTCGGCAGTCCCAACAAAGGAGTTTGCCTTATTGACATCAGATCCATCCATAGGGCTTCCAGGATCAGGGCCGTCACCATTTGCTTCTCTTGCGGGTGTCCTTGGCATGTCAAGAATTTTGGCAGTTCCGAAGTCCGTAATCTTGACATGCATCTGGTCGTCCAACAGGACGTTTTCTGGCTTCAGATCCCTATGTATAACTCCTCGGGCATGCATGTAATCAATCGTATCCAAAATCTCGGCTCCATAGAACACCGTGCCCTCCTCATCAAAAGTCGTCATCCGCTTGAGAACGCCTAAAAGCTCGCCCTGGCTGGCCAGATCAAGTACAAAATATAGCGACTGCTCATCTTGAAATGTGTAATATAGCCGAACAACTCCAGGGTGATCAGTCAGCCGATTGAGGGTATCCTTTTCGATGTTCACATATTTTACTTTCTTCTCTTTGATGATATGCCGTTTATCTAGGACTTTGATTGCGAATTCTTTGCCGGTCTGCCTGTCTGTCGCTGCCATGACGGTACTATACGAGCCTTCGCCTAATGTCCGCCCGAAATGGAAGTCCTTGACGCCTTTCTTGACATTCCTAAACACAGGTCGGCCATTCGCGTCTGTTTCCTCCCTCACTCCCATAGCAGCACCCTTTTCCTGCCACTCCTCGCTACTCTGAAGCGGGCCTCCTTCCATACTGTATGGAGCACCCGAAGTCGCCGATGGGTGCCCTGCTATACTCACCAAGTGGTGTCCTGACCCCATGTTTCGAGAGCTTTTGCGCGGGGGCAGAGCTCCGTTGCCCCTGTACATCTGACTTTGCCTATAAGAGCGATCTGCGTGGCTGTCTTCTCTTGTTGGAACACCAGCTTGCATTGCGGACGAAGCGCCTCTCGAGCTAGTTCGCTGGGGCATTCCAAGAATTGAGGATCGTGATTCTTCACTACGCAGGCGGTATGATCCATCTCTCGGTGGCTGAGGTCCGTTCGGAGGTGGAGGCTGAGTGTATATTGTGGACATCTGGCTTGTGCTTTGGCCTGGATGGCGTTGATTCTGAGGAACCATCGCCGGGTATTGGGGAAACTGGGCTTGCTGCTGATCTTGATATGTCATTGGAATGGATTGGCGGTTTACGTAGCGCTGCGCGTGTGCTGAAAGGTCCTTGGTCTTTGGGCTCGGAGCAGAGGTTTGGTCGACAGGACTAGGTTGTGATATGGGGGAGACGGTTTGACTTTCTGTAGAGAATGTCCTCGGATCGAAACCTAGGGGAGAAGGTGCGCGCATGCCATTGGTAGGTAAGGATGGTGGTCTCTGAGACTTTGGGTCTTCTTTTGCCGTAGCATTGCAAGCGGATAGAGGAGATGCTGTAGGCTCGCGCCTTGGGGAAGGGCCATCTTTGGAAGAGACTGGGGAAATGGGCGTGTCGTCGGGGTTCGCAATTCGCAGGCTTCCAAGAGTCTGGGCAAGACTCAGGTCGCCCTCCATTATCTCAGCTTCTGTGAGTATAAAAGGGAATACCCACTTCTATTTCACAGTGCCGGGCCTTTGCAACTTTGTCTAATTATTGTCCGGAAGAGCTTGGGAAAATGAGCTGTAATAAGTCTTTGATATTTCCACACCTAGCTTTCCTGATTAGCTCCGATAGCTTAATGAGGTCTGCCCAGAGATCTGATCATCTGGAGATTCTGGGACTCTCTCGTTCGAGGCCTCACAACATTTCATATGTTTACTTTCTTTTCGATTATCATATGATAAGGAGCTCGTCTTCTTTTCCGTCTATGCATCGTCGTTAACAGGCAGCCTGAAAGTGATGTTGTACAACACCAGACGACGTGGCTCATATTCTTTCTCTCGTATTCGATGCGTGGCCTCTTGGCACCTCTCTGCTGCGCAAGTTGTTGGGAGCCTCAACGTTTTAGCAATACTACTGTCTACATTGAAGCCTTGTCACACTCGTGAGATATCTATCATGGCCCTGTGTATCTGTTGATTCGGAACATGTCGACGTCACGAACCAATCATGATTCTCTTTACTTCACATAAACATCATGGCTCGGTGGTTCGCTGCTTCCTCCTGAGTATACAGGAAGTGCCTCTTCGCATATTGTTGTTATAACTTGTTATCAATTCATGGCCGAACGTTTATGGCAGCTTCTCTTCACATTCTCGGTCGCCGCTTCCTTTCCTTGATGTTCAGTTGCACCAGATAGCTTTTAATATTCTAGCAAGGCCGAATACCGCCATGTCTTTGTCTTACATGTCCATCTCTTTTTTCCTATCACACATATACCCATCTTGCGAAAATGCTGCGTCTGCCTCCAACCCAGATACGCCTGCAGGAGAAAGACTACAAGTGGCACAAGCCCCGCCATGAATACCGACAGGAATTGCGTGTCAATGTACCCCCGGCGGATGTGACTAATAGGCTCAGGAAGTCCCCAAACAAATACAACGATGCCCGTACCGGCCGCAGAGTACCTCACAGTGTCCTAGCGCAAGCAGCAGCGAAGCCAGCAGACACCTCTATTGGTCGACCTGATGCATCAATCTACTCGAAAGAGCCTGTCCCTTCTGGCTCCAGAGCATTCTGGGATAGGGTCCTGGCCGAAGCCGGAACCCCTACGAGGATACAAACAACATCCTCGGGACACGCCAGGGTTATTGATCCTTCGAATGAGTTCCTGGATACGACTCATTCCTCTCGGGTCTCTCTTGAGGGCGTCACGGGCGAGGGGCATTGTGACATCGACGACTATTATCATGACGGCGAACACAACAACGTGGAATTCTCAAAGTTCTCCCACACCGAAGATGAGCATTCATCGCTACAGAACACACCAGTCTCATCGGAAGAGTCGGAAGGGGCAAGATCAGATGAAGATCCTGCGCCAACGTCAAGGCATTGTGCCCAGAGTGAGTTGCCCAAACGTCGCCTGTCTTGGCTTCCTTTCCATCGCAAGAGTCGGCCAGCCAATGCATATGAAAGTTCTGATAACGACGATCGACATTCTGGAAGCATGGCTGTCGACGGACCATCTGACCGTTATGCTAGCCATGGCAAGGAACTATTTCGAGATTCGTATACCGAGGTCGAGTTGGTCTATGATGGACTCTATGGGAGCCGCCGTGACAGACGCAACATCTCTTCGACTCTAGAGGCAGTCGATGAAGGTGCAGTAGCACCTGGTCCATCCTCCGTCCGCGGAGCGCTCCAAGAACGACCAAGCCTACCATCTATGTCTAATCGTCAATCATCAGGACACTTCCGGCATCCTTCAGGCAGTCTTCCTCGATCATCTCTTCACATTTCTCAGGCGGCGGCGTCAAGCTCTCCAGACGTGCTTCAGGCCAGCTCAGCAGGCCGCAACAGCGGATATCGCTTCCCCGAAAGTCCTGGTCTTCTGGCCTTCCCTCCACGGCGACCTCGAAGGTACAGGCCTCGCAGCGATACCTACACTTATGAAGAGTCTGGAGAATTTGACGGCTCAGCTCCAACCCAGCTAGACGGCTCGTATTCAACTCAGGCTACCGTGACTGCTCTGTCGTCCCTCACGGTATCATATCCACCTATTCGCTCATCGCCCTCAATCCCAGCACATAATAGCATTCGCATCGTTACGCCGGAAGCTTCTTATGAATATCTGCGTTCATCACCTCCTGAAGAGCCGATCAACGCTCCTGAATGGGTATCTCCTAGTCAAGTCCGCAGTAATTACAACACTCCTTCTCCTAAGAATGGAGTACGCATTAGCGTTCACGGCTCCATGAGCAGCATTGAATCTTACCATAGAAACGCAAACTCTGTACACAGTCATCCTAGCTCTGCGAACAGAAGCATTAGAAGCATTTATCCAACACCTTCGTCGCGCAATCTCAGCCCCTTGGAATCCGCACAAAGCCACGTCAGCTGTACTCATCCCACACCTTCCCCGCGCAACCTGAGTCCATACGCCGCGGAATTCGTCCCCACCAGTGCTCGCCGGAACGCAACCCCTTTTACCCTCCCACCTCCCTTCTCGGCAACCCCACGCAACGTCTCCTTCAATCTGGCAATCCCTTCGTCATCACCACACTCACCGCATACGCCTCCACAACGTCGTACTAGCCAACGAGTGCCTTCAATCACAGAATTACCATCCCCTGGATCACCCTTACGCATTCCCGTTTACGACGACCGCCGCTCACCCACCAACCAGCCCCAGACCCCCGCCGGCCTGCGCAGGAACGGCCTCCCAATAATGGCGACCCAGAACCCCTTCGGCCCGCGTAATCCGCCGGCGACGGCACCAGCACGTCCTCGTGCCCCTGCTTCTGCCACAGGAGCCCGATCAGGAAGTACCCCCCGAGTAGCAGAGTGGCAAGCTTTCGCTACTCCCACTAGACGCCCGTTAGATCGATTCAATCGACCGTTCGATGTCTTTGATGAGGATCGAGAGAATGAAGATCGTATGACGGAAGAGGAGAGGAGGTGGAGGAGGGAGGCGATGTTGCAGCAGCCGATTAGGATGGGGAGGGAGGAGGCGGGGAGGATGGAGGGAGGTTTGGGGTTGGGGTTGGAGAGTCCGAGGGGGAGGGGGAGAGAGTTGAGGGAGTTGAGAGGGGAGTGAGTGGGGGCTCTGAGAGGTCGGTGTATGGGTTTTGCAGCCATGTTTGGGTAATGAACTGGCGATTGGACGAGCTTCTGGTTCTATGCGTGTTGTTGTCGACTGGTGAATGGCTATGAGACTGCTCTTCATGTGCTACTCCTTTCAGCTCTGTCTTTAAGAAGGCTGTCTGGATATCGGTTGTCGTAGTAGGAGGTAGCTGTAAGGGTATCATTACATACATACAACTGCCGAACGATGTATAGCTAACTAATTCGAAGAGACCTCGAATGGCTGCATTTACAAGTGACGTTCTAGAAATCTGCCGCAATTGGAGAAGCTATCGATACACATCCATCAATCATCTTCAATCACTCAACGCTCAGCATCTACATAGCAAAAAAACTAGCTCTAATACAAAGCAGATCTAACGCAAAAAGCCTACAGAAGCCAACCCATCTATCGCATACATTCAGGGAGTAGAATCGTTCATAATGCTTCCTCAAACTTCCCTGTACTCTTCTTCCTCCCGTGTGCCACCTTCGTCTCCTTTGCGCCCGGGCTCGCAGGACCGTCTGAGTCGACCCCATTCGCAACCCCATTGGGCTTGAATGGCTTGCCCTCGTCTCTAATGCCTTTTTTTGATTTAAAGAACTGCGCACCGTCAACTAACCTCCTCTCGTGATTCACACGCCCATTGACGAAATCGGGATAATTTAGCGTCAACTCCGCGGCTCCGTTGACGATGTGATCTGCGGCTTCAACACCCAGCATGAACGAGTGGTCCTGGTTGCCGACTTCATATCGCCAGCTACCGAAGCGGCCGCGCGAGTAGATGTCTTTTTCTTGGAGCTTGGGGAGGAGTTGCTTTAATACGCCTTCACGCTCTAGACTTGGCGTGGGATAGCCGTGGTCAAAGCGGCGGTGGTAGGTGGATACGATCTCGTCTGTGGGCTTGAGCATCTCAGTCGCGACGAGCCCTTTGATGCAGTCGCGTAGCATGTTGGCATTGTCGACCGGCTTCATGGATGATTCGGAGACTTCGAGCATTATACTCCAGTAAGGACCTTCTTGCGGGGAGCTATTTGAGGGCTTTTCGCCGTTTGCAAGCTGCATGGTGGGGAGTTTCTTGGATGATTGGGGTTGATTGTTGGGCGAGTAATTAGAGAAGATGGTGGCGCGGTAGAAAGGGCAGTCTTCTTCTGGGAAGTAGAGCCAGCATTTGTCGCCGATGCGTTCAGGCCGTTGGCCGCGGACACCAACGCCAATGATGTGCGTGCTGGAGTAGAAGAGACCTCTGGAGAGGGAGATGAGCGATTGGTCGCCCATCATTTCGACGAGGGAGTCGACGCCCATGGTGTTGATGAGTTTGGAGTAGCCAATTGTTTTGCCATTGGTCAGATGTACGAGTTTGTTGTCTGCGTCTACGCTCTTGACGGCACCGTGGGAGCCGAATTGAGTGTTCTCTTTGGGGAGAGTTTTGGCGACTGCGATCCAGATGGCGCCTGTCCCACCGTGGGCTGGGAAGCGGAAGGTTGCGTTGGGACCCCAGTTGCCGGCGGTCTTTTGCAGGATGACATTTTTGGTCACGGTCTTGAGGTCTGGGGCGGCTACTCGCTCGCCGAGCCATTGGCATTGCATCTGGGTCGTGTCAGAAGGGTATTCGTAGAGTATATTCGGCCTTGCTCACCTTCGTTGTTGGTACTGCCCAGACCTTGTAGTTGTACGGTCTCATGAAAAGATCCGCTATGCCTGTACCCATCATGCGCACAATCCACTCGTCGAAATTCTTTGGCTTAATGTTGGAAACACGAGCCTCTAACGCAGCATCAATCATGCCGTCCATACAGTCGACCTGCTCTTTCTTTGGCAACATCGAGATGTTGTTCTGGAACGGGTACGGCACCCATAGGTTCTTACAGCGCACGTATGAGATACGCTGGTGTGTGTACCAGTCATCCTCCTTGGGCAATGCCTCGTCAATGCAGTCGTCGAAGTATTTGTAGTGGGAGAAGATGACGTGCCCGCCAACATCGTAGAGCTGTACACCTGTTACTCCTGTTTACACTCACATTAAGAGGCAACCTGTCAAGGGCAGACTTACGAAGCCTTCAGGTGTTATGTCCGTGGATGCCAAGCCACCAGGTGTCTCATTCGAGTCTATAACCATCCACGATGGGCCATCCTGCGCCTACGTGAGCGTCGTTGTCGATATCTTAAGGTTATGGAGGCGTACAAGCTGATTGAGACGCTTTGCAGCTCCTAGACCCGTGGGACCAGCTCCAATGACCAGGACATCAACAGAACTATACTTGTTAGCAAGAATTCGAGCTGGGCGATAGGTGGCGAAACTAACTTATCTGGCTTGGTCATTTTGCGCTGCAGAGCCTCAGGGCTTGAGACTCAATTGAGGTGTTCTTGAAGAATTTTGAACTACTAATCTTGATTGATACGGTGGATTCCACGAAGAGAGCGACAGTGGCACAACTTGAGGCTGGGGCATTCCAGAAGTATCAGACGTCCGTCACATCGAGCCGAACTGCTTGGATCTTTTACTTAGCGCATGTTTATCTTTGGCACAGCCTGCCAAGCCCGACAGGGGTCGAACCGTCCAAGTCCTGTGTGGTTCGCTACGATCAGAAATACTAACCTCGCGGGAACCAAGACAATTCAACAACGGGACGACCTCAGATACTGAAGTCGGCTACGAAGTAATAGATAAATGACCAAGCTAGACTTTTTCAAGCGAGTCTATAACAGTGCTCGTAGGTCTAAAGAGGATTGAAGTTAAAGGTCTTGGATAAAAAGTGCTAGCTTGTAATTTCGAAGTTGGACCCGCAATATTATCAAAGGCTCAAATAGGGATAACGGTCCTGTCCCAGCTCAAATCGTAGGAATATAATGGGCTACCATAGCTTCCATTAGTACCATACCAATCGTTTCTACTCAAGACTCCATAATCCTTTCATCATGTGTATCCAGCTGGTAAGTGATACTCCGAGTCTCTAACTACTGTGGTTTGAACAATGTCTTCCCCGACTGCGCTGGCTGAAAACGCAAGTGGCTCTAAGACGATTAAATACATGGACACAACAACAGCGTATGAGCTTTGGTCAGAAGTCTACGATCAGGATGGCAATTTTCTCCAAGCACTTGACACTATTGAGATGCAGTTCTTGCTTCCAGAATTTCTGTCAAGCATTTCATCCCCTAGACCCTTGACAGTTGTAGACCTAGGGTGTGGTACAGGTCGGAATACCGCAAGACTGCTCGAAGTTCCTGGCGCGACTATCGTGGGTCTTGATGCCAGCCCAAAAATGCTCGAAATCGCCGCATCGAAGCTCCAAGGATTGAGTAACGCAGCTGGAGGAGCTCAAACGTTCGAGCTTGCAGTGCACGACTTGCTGGATCGTCAATCTCCACCGGCTATCGCACTAGAAGCGGATGCGCTCATATCGACGCTCGTACTGGAACACATCCCGCTTCCTGAGTTCTTTCGCGTAATCTCGCAGATACTCAAGCCTGGTGGAGTCGCATTAGTGACCAACATGCACTCGGAAATGGGAGCTATTAGTCAAGCAGGCTTTGTGGACCCGAAGACTGGAGAGAAGGTGCGGCCGACGAGCTATGCTCATCGGCTGGAAGATGTCATTGCCGAAGCAAAAAAACAAGGGTTTGAGGTATCGGGGGAGGCTCTGGAGAGGACAGTTGATGAGAAAATGAGTGAAGTCTTAGGTGCCCGAGCCTGGAAATGGATTGGGGTGACGGTGTGGTTCGGTATTTGTTTTCGGAAGGGTTCGACTGCCGATAGATACTGATCACCCTCTAACAATGCGCGTAACCGCGCCTTTGACGAAGAACGTGGTCGCTGGGATGGAAGTCCAATTGCTAAAGCCGTTCACTAACACTCTTCCTCGCCCCTCCAAGCACAGCAATATGGCCTCGACTCTAAGCACCCGCCTGGAGATTCTATCTCTGCTTTTACTAGTATTGCGGCACCCCTGGCTGCCGCGAATACAGGGCCAGCAAAATTTTGCTCAAGAAGTTTGCTGATGCTGGCATTATTGTCGTCATGTCCACCAATTACGGGAGGCCGGAAGTTCCAGTCACTGAGGCACTCTCTAAGGATCCCCAAAAACTCGTCATCCGAGGCACGATCTCCCACCAGGATGAGCTGTGTGGGAAACGTCTCTGCCGTCAACAAAAGATCCCTCGTGCGCCCACACGTCTTCGCCCAATGAACTTCTTCCGTTACCTGCGAGCGCCACCCGGATGAGGCCCCAAGCTCAGTACTCCCAAACATGAAATCCTCGTTCTTGATGTTCAGCGATACCCGATAGACCCACTCCCCACCACTGCATGTGCCTCAGCCATTCGTACAAGGTAGCGGTAATGGATGTTGCGGCTACATAGGGGCATCGAGACAGAGGATAAGGCTAGGTAGATACTCTGTTGCGTCTGGGATGCGGGATGGACATCATTATGTGACGAAGCTGTATATAATACACAGGTACTGCCGTGAAAGTGCACAGCTTGTACAGAGATCGAATAGAAGATGTTGGGAGCAGCAAGTGGTGAAGGTTGCTTGCTGTGTGAGTGAGGCTCAAATCCGCCCAAAATCCGTCGATGTTCTAGGCGCATTCCAAGGCTTCGCGAAGATACCCACAATATCTTCCTTGGAGCATAATTCCGCCCTTGCAATTGCTGGAAACCACGAGGAATATATACTTTTGATATTGCCAAACCCATAGCGGAAGTCTTACAGTCTCTCACGTTGAACAGCGTTTTTCTCAAAGTTCTGTAATATAGAATACAATGATGCTAGCACACGTTAACGAGTCCAAGAAAACGCCATAGCATGCTCCTTCTAGTAGGCCTTCTAAAGCTGCCATGACATTAAGTAGCAACCACGTCGTATAGCACCGTGGATGTAGTTATAAGGCCAGTCCCAGCAATACAAGATCTCTCGAATAAGCTCCTTAGTCCAAGCATCACACTCACACATAGGAACCCTATTGGGCCTTATCCCCATTCTTGACCACCGAAGTCAAGTATGTGGAACCATAGCCGACCTGAGGCGCAAGGCCTCCCAATAACACAAACAGCACAAGGACAACACCGCCCAAGATGATCAATTTTGTAAGGGCTGGGTGATTTACGCGGAACTCCGCCCAAGTGCGGCCCATTTCCGAGAATTGTGCTTTGATTTGACCGCCTCCAAGCTTGTAGAAAACGAGACCACCGAGCGCGATGCTGTAGCCAAAGTATTGTAGGCCGGAGATGGGGGTGCCCCAGATGGCGATGGAGGCTGCGACGAGGAGGATATCTTTTAAGACACCGCAGAGGGTCATCACTAGGCCTGAAGTTCGACCGATCTGAATGATTTAGCGTGGGGATTGCCGTAGAATTAATGTCACTCACCAAGAATACCACTGAGACGTTCAATGCGAATGCCACCATGGCATTTGACAATAGAATCCATGGACCGACAAACTGAATTTCCGCCATTGATATCCTGGGAATCTCGAATACCAAAGCCACACAGAAGTTCATGATGGCACAGATGGGCGCAAAGTAGTATAGCGAGACCAAGGGGTCCATCTTATACTCAGCGGAGCTCAGCAATCGTTGCACCATGACAAGTCTCATAGCTTCGAAGACGATGCCTCCAAGTTGGAACAGGACTCCGATCAGAACAAACTTGATCTCGCCAATGGAGGCGATGATCACTCCGATAACGATGAAGGAGACATTGAAGAGGACTCTCACGTCGGCTTTCTCGACGCCCATGGCCCAGCCGGCAAGAAGAACTGCAACAGGTGTGCAAGCCTGATTCACTCATCAGCATCAACTGCAAACGACAACACTGTCACTTCAACACACCTTCAGCATCTGAATGAATGCCACACTGAGGTACAGGTAGGTCAGGTTGCCACAGATCAGGGACAAGCTGAACATGGCCCCAATTGGCACGATAGCCCGTAGGTAGACTCTTCCGGTCATCTTCACTGTCTTACGGCCGTCCAAGAGTGTTGTAGTGCGGGCCATGATCTGGGTCATGACCGTGGCAAAGGTAAGATGCCAGCATGTGAGGGTAACGGGGTAATCTGTAGTCCCAAAGTCAGCGCAGTCCAATGGCAGAGCTTTCTCAAGTGCGACTCACGGAACTTGGCAGTGTCTAGGATCCATTTGTTGAAGAGGATGATGCTGGAGCTCAGTGTGATCCATGTTATTACGTAGAAAGCAGGATGGAGCTTTGCGGAAGGCTGTTGCTGCTTCTCCACTTCTGGGTTCACAGTGGGCAGCACTGGCAACATTGGAGAGCCTGGTGCTGATCTAGCGATGTCTCCTGAAAGACGCTCCTTTTCGGCGTATTTCTCTGAGTCACCCATGTTGACTTTCTTGAGCTGGGCCTCGAAGAAGGATTGAAGGTTGAACGGTCTGGACCGCGGATTGTTGCCCGCTCGAAACACTGTGGAGGATGACAGCGTGTGTTTCCGCGAAAATAGCGATGAGCATTAGAAGGGTCTTTGTGGTGTGCAAGGGCTGGTGGGATGTAGTTGAAACTGCGTCGTGGCTACTATCAACATTTCCCAGCCTCAGCCTGAAATTCATCCCGCTGCTGTTGGGGAATAGCGGAGGAAGGCTTAGCCGATGCCAAGCCCGCAAAAGGACATGTCCAATTCGTTGTCTTTGTGAACAGAGTGTGATAATTGTACATCACTATCAGAGAGGCCATTTCCCTGCTGGAAAGGCTTCTGCCTGTGAACTGATTTGTAAGATCGGACTCTACGTGAAGTCCCTATCACCATGTCAGAAAAGGTCAGACAATAGCGTCGGATTTTATAAGGAACTGGAGTTAGCTATGACGATATAAACCCAGAGAATTCCCCCTCAGTTCCTTGCTATTCTCTACATCTGCATGTCCTTTGATTTGAAGACTTCATATCTAAGAATAGATTCTACAGCTGAAAACATGACGACTCTAACAGGAAAGCCAATTGGCCACACAGGCTATGGAATGATGAGTACATTCACACATTCCTTTCTCCAATGCCTGGGCTAATCGTCACCAAGACCTGACGTGGAAAGAGACACCCGTCCCTGACTCCCAGGCCTTCGCTGCCATGAAAGCTGCCTTGAATTCCGGCTGCAATTTCTGGAACGGAGGTGAATTTTACGGCAAACCAGAGGCAAACTCCCTCCAGCTATTGAATCGCTACTTCACCAAGTACCCTGAGGACGCCGAAAAAGTGGTGATCAGCATCAAAGGTGGCCTTGTGCCTGGCCAAATGAAGACTGATGGCAGTGAAAAGAATGTTAGGAGGAGTATCGAGGAGTGTTTGAAGGTCCTCGATGGCAAGAAGTTCCTTGACATATTCGAAATGGCCCGTCAAGATACATCGACACCATTGGAGGAGACCATCAATACGATGGCACAATACGTAAAAGAAGGCAAGATTGGAGGAATTGGCTTGAGTGAAATTACCGGGGAAACGATTAAGGAAGCAGCAGCTCTCCATCCAATTGCAGCAGCGGAGGTTGAAATGAGCCTTCAAACGCCTGATATCCTTACCAATGGCATTGCAAAGACCTGTGGCGAGCTGAACATCCCGATCATCGCCTACTCTCCGCTCGGACGGGGCCTCCTCACTGCTGCGATTGCTAAGCCTTCAGATATCGACCCTAGCGACATCAGACACCACCTTCCTCGTTTCGCTCCTGAAAATATGGAAAAGAACGCCCAAATGGGACTAGAGGTCAAAAAGGTGGCGAAAGCAAAGGACTGCACACCTGCTCAGGTTGCACTGGCTTGGGGTATGTACATCTTCTTTTCCTCCCCAAATTTGGACGTGCATTTTGTGGAACTCCATGCTGACTTCGAAATCTTCTACAGTGAGATCACATAGCGGGAAAAATGGATTTGGGACCATAATCCCGATCCCAGGTTCATCGACTGAGGCAAGAGCCGTCGAGAACAACAAGGAGATCACTCTAACCGGGGCGGAATTGAACGAGCTTGACGAGATCATGAAGAAGACCAAGATTGTCGGCGCTCGATACCCTCACTAGGATGTACCAGCCTAAGCTTTGAGACTTGTGGACAAAACTGAGATCTGCGGCCGAAAACTCCCTTACATGTATCCTCCCGAGGGCCTGTGACAGCTGACATGATGGTATTGTGCCTTGGACCCTTGACTCGCGTGGCTATAGCCTTATGACTGCTCGGAGGTGTTCGGTGTAGCCCTTGCTGTGATCTGAACCTCTGCAGTGCGCTTTGATAGAGTATCCGCAAGAAGAGTGGCCCACCACCCAGCTTTAACGTTCTCGGGCAATTATCTATTTTCGACCATAGGGCCCATGCGAGGACCCTGTAGCGTCCTTCGCATCTATCAAATCGTTGTTGTCGCCAATGTACAAATTTCCCGACCTTTGAAGAGAAGCGCGGCAATAACACATCGGGCGTGTCGTAGAATCAGGTACAGTCACTTTTTTACGCTTCTACGTAATTTCCGGGCTTGCGATATATCATGTCTTACCCTACTACTCGTATGTCTATGCAATGGCTTCAAACATTACCCCACAAGGTTTTTCACTTCTTCGGGCTGTAAATCCTGTCCGCAATCTGCTTTCTACCTACCTTACTCTCACCTTTTAATCTCTCTGGTCTTTCCTTTCTAGAACAATAACAGCACTCATACTTGCCTTAACAGCACTCATACTTGCCTTGACACAAGACCAACAACCAATCAAGCATTCAAGATATACAAAGCCAGAATGCACGCTTCAAGCATCGTTTCCATTGTTCTCCCAGCTCTCCCCTTTATTGCGGGCTCCGGTGTGCCTATTAGGGTCTCGCCTGGTCTCAACGTCTCAACAAACCCCAATGTGACCGCCCATCTCCCTCCATGTACCGACCTCGCAGGCTCGCACGCCCCAACCATCCCCTGCTCCAATACCCTTGGCGTTAGCTCATACCTCGTCAACTACAACCTCACGAGTGCTGAGATCTGCGCTCCATACCAGTCTCTACTGGGCACCTGTCTCCTCCCCACTGTCTACGGGGCGCCTGGGGTGATTGCACGCTTCAATTAGTTTTCCGAGGAAAGCACTAACGCTGATATGTGTAGGTGAACTGCACTATGGTGACCGCTACCGAATCGTCGTGTATTCCCTTCGACTGCGTGAACTTGACCTCCACCGCCTGCCCAGCGCCAACTTACAATGACTCTGCGGTTGCGGCTGGAGCTCAGGCGTAAGTGCATCTTCCGGAGTCATTTCTTCCCACCTCCGCCTGGGCTACATCTGGAGTCAGAAGACATATTCAAAAAGCTTTGGTTGCGGAGTAACTCTCCAGAATTTCCATCCTCACTGCATCCCCTACCTTCAAAGACAAAGGCTAACTCCCGAACGTGCAGCTGGTACGCAGTCTACAACGTCTATTCAGTCCACCGATTCGTCCTCAACTGGGCTACCGCCCTTAACGCCACATCTTCCCAAACAGCCATCATCGATGTCGTCAAACCAAGAATTCCCAACACCACTACCATGGTCATGGTAGCCCTCATTGCCAAGTATGGTATCAACAAGAACGCCGACACAGCACTTATCAACATGCTCCAAATCCCTACGAAGAAGCCCCAGCCCACCTACGGCAACGGGAGACTTCGCGGCGAATCCAGCACTCTACCCGCCTCGATGTGGCAGCCTCTCTTGGTCGCGAGGTTGCAAGACGCGTTGCAAATCGTGATGGACGATTTCAACGATTTCATAAGCGCGGTGGGTAACGGGACATTCTCAACGAATGGTCTAGCTAGTGCGAAGGCGTTGAAAAAGAAGATGGCTGGCACATCGCCGAGTGGAAATGCATCGATGGTGTCAACTCATAAGACATTAGTGTCAGCTCACAAGGCGACCGCATCATTACACGCCTCTGATTCTCCGCATTCTTTAGCCGCGGCACACGTAATTCCTTCGCCTCATACTACCCGCGCTACACTCTCAACGCACACTTCCGCTTCGACACTTGCCACGGTCTCGGCACGTCGTCCTGAGGGGGAGTCGACTGGACCTTAGCGATTGCTGGGCTGGATGCACAGCGTTGGGTGGTTATCGGACGGCGTTTGAGCATTGACGGATCAGCTATGGTGTTCGGAGGTGAACTTGGTTGCAAAATTGATGGGGTTATACGATAATGATTTGTATGTATGATGATAAGAGGGTGAAATGAGAATGGTAGGATGAGATAGCTTTATGGGAGCTTCATACAAGAGCTTACAAAGTACACAAAAATGTTTCTCCTAGTGTGATTCCCTCCGAAATTTTCCACAACCCAGATACGGTACAAATCCAGCAATCTAGGACCCAAATCCGTTCCTTCACCAATCCATAGTGAGTTTCAAAGCGTACTTTATACGTTAAAAAGAATTCAAAGGACCACTAGATCCCAGGAGCCCTTCAAATATCCAGCAAAGCCCCCCAAACGCATGGCCGAAGCAGCCTCCCATAGTGCGACCAAGCCCTCGGTAGACATTCTAGTAAGAGATGAAAGAGTTCCGGTATTGGTACCTGTTTCTCTCGAACCTCTACCACAAGAGCAGATCCTATTGACCTATGCGTTCATGTGAAGCCTCGCACGTAACGATTTTACTACCTGCTCCTGACTGGACTTGGCATAAATGGAACACCCTTCCCGTAGCTTTTGTAGGCGCGTGATCTATCACATTCGCAATTCAGACTTTTATTCTGATGCATCTCCATTGGATCGACTCTAGCCGTAAAATATTACCTTCTCTGTAAGAAAGGCATCGTGTCTAAAGTATAGTTCACCGGTATAGCAGGCAAACATGAACAAACATGTAATCGCTTGGTGAGATTCATACTCTCCGGTCGTCTCTGTCCATGCCGCCCTTTCACGATCCTCCTTAATGAATGACAGTACATTCAATCTAGATTTTGAGCTAGATCTATCTTCAGTATGGCATCACCTTTTGCTCCATGAAAAAATGATGCAGCAGAGGCGGCTCTCTTTTCGATCTTATCACGACTCGAACTCCTCGATTGTTCCATCGTCTGATCGCCACATGCTTCTATCCCAATCACGGTCATGCCATGGCCGAAGAGTGGGGATCCCTACTTAGCGTAGTAGTTCACCATTCCACAAGCTCTGAGGATCGTTCGTCATTGGACTTTGACTAATAATCATCCGAAGAATCGTCTAAGGGTTCATCCGAGGTGTCATCCGAGGTTTCATCCGAGGTTTCATCCGAGGTATCATCCGAGGTTTGATCCGATGGTTCAACCAACGTCCCCTTATATCTCAACGTCCGGTACCACCGTTACTCCGTGCTCTCCCTCCAGATATCGCCCAACTTCTCCGCTTAGCGGGCTCTTTGACCTCAGACGCAATTCCCCCCATTGAGACAGACCAACCACCAAGTCCACCGCGATCTCAGGATTGTGGAGGAGCCATTTTTGGATGCTCCTATTCTCGAACCATCTGCGATCGTTATGCCAAGTGTACCAATCAGCCAACATCTTGCGGAGTGGTGAGCTGCGGGAGGTATTTTTGTAGACATATGCAACGAGCTCTTTCTCTGGTTTTGGCGCCCGCGGTGCTTCGTGATCATTATAGCGTTTGTGAATGGCTTTGCAGATGTCGTTCTTTAGCGGAACAACGTCGTACTTATCAGCCAAGACGTAGAGAACGGCGGATTTGCTCATCCAGTCTATCCCTTCTTCGGGTTCCTTGTCCAGCTCGTAGTTCTGGGTATAGAGCCATTGGATGAACTCTTCGAAGGTATCGGGGTCGTCTTCGGGAAGTCGTATCTTCCTTTCGGTATTTCTCTTCCATTGCGATGTGAACGCTGCTTTGAAAAATGATGAATGTTGGCATAGAAGATCTTCATGGACTTGGAAGGCCGTCTCCTCCGTGCCAGTGCCAACGCGCAAAGTGACGGTGGAGACATCGCCGAATCTGATGAATGTTAGCATTTGCTAATACTGCAAGCGCGACTACTCCGGGAGCCTACTTCCGCTTCTTGGGATTGGTTTTGGGCATTGTGATGCTCAAATGGTCGAGCGAGTGCAGTATAACATAGCTTACAGATACTGGGACTTTACAATGGCGTTGTGATGATACGCGCAAGACTTAGAGAGGACAGTACCCCTATTCCATTAATGATATGCCAAAAACTTTTTTTTTTGAAATTCCGCGACACCCCACCAAATCCAAAATCCAAAAATAATGATCCAGGTTAATACACCATAACCACCTATCCTAAGCTCACCAAAATCTTAGGTTTTTAATTAATCTATACTTCTATTAATCGCTCGATTTTAAGATAATCAGACTTTATGTTTATTAAGATATAGAGGTTTCCGCTGATTTCGGGCTGGATTTCTGCGAAGGCTTGGCGTAGGCCGGGGAAAATCTTAAAGTCGCCGACCTCCGCAGAAATCTAACACGAAATCAACGAAATCACCTTTACTACTACGTATATAGCTTTTATTTCTTTAGAAAATTCGCAGGTCCTAGAGACATAACTTGTTAATATATCGTGAAGTTTTAACGGGTTTATAACTAGTGGTTATGGTATATTAGCCTGGATTGTTATTTTTGGATTACAACAGGAGTGAGCCGCGCTTGGCGATCCTGACGTAGTTCGATTACGATTCCAATGAGATGAGCAATCTGCAAATACAACACTGCCACGCCATAGCACATAGATGATCTTCAACACACTCGAGGCTCTGAAATCTCAAGTCTCCTTTACTCATATCTATAACCTCATATGGCATTGTGAGCTGGCCGTTGTGAACATAGAAAACTGGTCTGAAAGTGATCAAGTGAAAGACGTTAAGCATGGCTGCTCCATCAGACGCGCCGCCCTCGTACGATGAAGTCGCAGGCTCGAGCTCAGGCTCACATCCAAACTTCTCAACACTGCCATCTACACGCAATGGCATACCTCCCCACACCCGTCGCAGCATGGAAGACGAAGGGCGGCCTTTACCACAAGGATGGGTCAGATCCTACGATCCACAGAACAACCACCAATTCTTCGTAAACACCGCTACCGAGCCACCACGATCGATATGGCACCATCCGTACGACGATGAGGAATACATGAACAATCTCGATCCTGGAGAGAGGAAGCGGATACACGGAATGCACAGAGTACCAACTGAGGCAGATATAGCGGCAGAAAGTAGTGACGAAGGTGAAGGTGGTCATGACCATGGCTCATCCAAGTACACAGGGAAATCTGCAATGGGCGCAGGTTCGGCGGAACTACCTCCTCGCCCGACTGGCTCCGACCATCCAGGGGGTGTGACGAAATGGGGTCGCAAAATGAAAGACAAGATGACGCACACAACCCACCAGCAGCGAGAACAAGAGCGAATAAGACGTGCTGAGGAGGAGCAGAGAACATATCAACGACATATGGAGTTACGGCAGGCAATGTCCCGAGCTGCTCAGACTGGTCAGCCACAATTCGTTGGCAAGGATAGAAATGGGAAAGACGTCTATATAGAACCTCCACAGGGCCCTGGCCCTCCTCAGGGTGCTCATGGTTATAATCCGTATCAACAAGGTCCATACGCCAACCCAAATGCTAAAATTATTCGTCCACAGTATCCCTATTCGAGGCCTTATGGCGGAGGATACGGGGGCGGGTTCGGGCTCCCTTTGGCTGGTGGGCTGATGGGAGGAATGTTAGTGGGGGACATGATGATGGGAGGGATGTTTTGATTTACATCCGTCGATTGCGGGAGTAAGATGTTTTTGATTCTCGATATGTTTGGCGAGCGTACGAGTACATGAATTGTTTCCTTGCCGGATTTCACATGGAATTCTTTGGGCCAGGTGAAGCTTTGATACTAAAGACCCCAATTAGTAGGAGGCGCTTTCTGTTCCCCGGTTTTCGCAGATATACCCCTGTTTCGACATGCCTCTTAGGGCTGTTGAAACCATGAAAGTTTGTATGTTCATAGTGTCATACCTCAAGTCTTTCCCTTGAAGCTACATGTCAGTATCGTACTATTACTAGATGGCTTCATGACCTTATGATAAGCTCAACAGAAAGATAAAGAAGTATACATAGTATAGTCTTGAGGTGCCAGACTCTAGACTAGAATCATTGATACTCATGGAGAATCGTATTATCTGAGTAATACGAGAGCTTAGAGTCCACTATCTACCATGATCTAATGGAAGCTACAGATTGTGTTAAATTGGTAAGAAGGCCGAGGGTGCCTATTCAATGACCCAAAGACGACGTGCCAAGACAATGCCGGCTTTACTTCGGATATCACAATTGGTTTGTGCCGGCTCTGGACATGCGTGGACATGGAAGTCAGTCGGAAAACACCTATTTGTGTGTTGGCAAGATGGATTGACTCTGAATGGCATCTGCGCAAGCCATGACAGCATGATAGCGACTAATGGCATCGAAGGGCAAGAGGCACTTCCGCCACCATTTCGCCTGTATGAGCGGCTGGCACAGCTATCTGGCTACACATGGGACCAGAGTATAGAGCCATTCCACTCGGTGAGTGAGGTCTAGCTCCATGGTAAAGATGTGGCTAACTTTTTGTGATGGTAGAGTTATGACAATTGGCATGTGTTCGGGATCCGTCATCTGGTTCGCGAGGCTTCAGGGGCCTCCTCACTGCAGGGAGTCACCAAAACAAGCTCTACCGCGAGTCCTCGAAGCTCGCCCCGGTTAGGCCCACGGCCTTCTCTCAAGCATGCGTGTACTGGGAGTGTTGGCACAAATGAGCAAAGTCTAGCAAGATCAGAAGCGAGATCTGAAGGGGACAAATCATACGTTCCCGTGGTCGGTAGGATCTCGACTCATGTCTTACGCATTGAGCGCGAATATCATCTTTGCACGTCTTTCATTCAGACCTCGGATCCGGATTGCTCACATACAGTGCGGCCTATTGATCTCATCAGACTTCCCAGCGGCCAAGGTGACGAGCTGACTCTCATTGTTTCGATCTTCAAATCGCCTGGCAGAAATTATTTGAAAGAGTTAGTGGATTTCGGTCCAGCATGGCTTGGTCCGCGACAACGAGCCATAGACCGTGGGGAATCCGAGAGCAACCTTCCCAGTCCTCAGAGCCAAGTATCACTGTCAACCTTCCTCGACTTCGCAATCGGTGCTTGTGAGTGCCTTGAGCTATTGCACCATGGGTTGAGGACGGTCCATGGAGAGCTTAGGGCGGACGCCTTCCATTTCAATCATGACACCGGCGCTGTCAAACTAATCAATTTCGGTTCGGGGCCAAGGTCATTTGAGAACGGGTTGACGAGTACTGGTTATTTGCGTTTATCTCGTGAAGTTGGGGTCAAGAATAAACTTCAATACATCGCGCCTGAGCAGACTGGTCGCATGCCCAGCGGAGCCAAATTCGAGGACTGACATCTACGGCTTGGGCATTATATTCTGGTCGATGCTTACAGGCAAGCTACCATTTCACGGCGAGACTCCAATTGACATCATACAGGCCGTGCTTGGCCGCAGAATACCATTCGTCTCTTCAGAGCGGATGGATGTCCCCGATGCGGTGTCGAAGATCATTCAGAGAATGACTCAAAAGCAAATAGATGAACGATACCATTCGACGAGCGGGGTGAAACATGACCTCGTAGAGGTTCAACGGTTGCTTGGAGAAGGTGACAACGACGCCCTAGCAGTGTTCAAGACCGGGACAAAGGATATCTCTTCCTTCTTCGTGCTTCCTACCATGTCTGGAAAGGAAGAAGACCGTAAAAAGATTGTTGAAGTTATTGAAAAGGTTGCCAAATCGCGGGGAACGTGGTCGCGTGATCTTCTTGCTATGGGTTCCTACACATCAACGTCGACTTCGACCATATCCGATCGAATGGACGCACTCGAGACGGGCACAAGATCTAGCGAGACAAGCTCACAGCCTGATTCAGGGAAATTAGAGCCGCAACGGAATTCACACAGCTCCACTAATGTTCGTAACGCCTCGAATGAACCACCAGAGAAACCCTCTCTCGAACTCAATGAGAGCACAGAATCTGTCGAGACTACGTTTTCTGTAAATACGCAGAAGAGCGCCAACAGGGCGTACTATTCGAGTTCCAATGGGCCAAACAATACCACGTCAGGGCAGAGTCCAAGACGTCGGGGTAGCCACAATTCCCTACGGAGGCGTCGCTGCGAGCTGATTAATATCATTGGCTCTGCGGGAGCAGGAAAATCGAGCTTGATTCAAAGCACCCAAGCTGACATTCGCAAACTCGGTTACTTTGCCTCTGCAAAGTTCGACCCTGCGAGAAAAGCACCTTACGAGCCTTTGCTCCGAGCCATGGGCTCACTTTTCCGACAAATCTTCTCGGAAAGTGATGTCAATGGCGACTATCACAATATGATTAGGGTTAGAATTCGGGGCCTGTGGCCATTCGTTCGTAGCATGCTTGATTTACCTGAGTCGCTCATCTCGATGGACGCGCAGTACACAAGCAAACCAAGCATTTTCACCTCAAATCAAGGACTCAATGCATCTCTCAAAGCCAACGTCTTGGACACGAATAGCACTCGGAGTACTCAGAGTGGCGGCATGGTCAGCCAAGGCTGTTTGTCGTCTGAATTTTCTCCGTGGTGGTGCCAATCCGCGATCGCTAAGATTCATCACTGTCTTCGTCGAGGTTCTACGCATCATCTCAACAAACCAATTGATATGTCTGTGCCTTGATGATCTCCAGTTCGCAGATGAGGAGAGTCTCGATCTAATATCTCACGTCATTAGTAAAAAACTCGGCATAGTGATTCTGACGACCTGTCTAGATCAAGCTTCCCTGCCGAAATCCGTCGAACACGTGCTGAAACACAAATCCGCGAATATAACAACCATTTCGTTGTTGCCTCTCAGTGAAGAAGAGGTTGTGCAGTACGTAGCAACAACACTCTATCGATCGAAAGAATGTAAGGCCCTTTTCGGAGTTTTGTTCCCTGTCTGATAACCTTTTTGGTGTCCCAGGACATATTGTTGGAGCGGGATCATGGGTCCTTTACCCATGAACCATTCTACAGACTCGTCTTACTACCCGGATTTCGCCTAATGGAATAATGCTGACTCCGAATTGTGCTAGACGTCGTACCATTAGCGGTGGTCATCTTAGAAAAGACTAATGGAAATCCGTTCTTTTTGAGACAGATGCTGCAGGTCTGTCACCGCAAGAGCTGTATATGGTATTCGTGGAAAGAGTCAGTCTGGGAATTCGACATCGACCGGATTTTTGTGGAATTCGAGTCGGACTCTTATGACCAGCAACTTAATACCAATTTCATCACCAAGCGACTTCAAGACCTTCCGATAGCTGCACGTTCGATTCTCGCATGGGCATCTCTTTTGGGTAATACCTTTTCATTCGAATTAGTACAGAGACTGCTTACTGGAGAATTCGATTACGCCGAGGATAATGGGGGTTCCATTAATACCACCTGTACCAAATTTGCCGAGCTGTTCACGCCTCAACCTATTGAAAACGTAGTGGAAGGTCTCCAGGCTACCCTACAAGCATACATAATCATGCCGGGCAGCAATGAGGACGAGTTCAGCTTCTCACATGATCGATACGTTCAGGCATCAGCGTCACTAAGAGAATGTCACAATGTCGAGAAGATGCATTTCATGATTGTCCAGACGATGATCAAATACTTTGATTTGGATTCGCGCCTGTCCTACACTCAAGCTCGACACGTATGTCAAGCCGTCAATGTGATCAAACGACGTGTGAACAGCCGCTATCGATTCCGTGCGCTGCTGTGCGAGGCTGCTGAAAGGGCAATAGAATCAGGTGCCCGGCCCACAGCTCTGGACTATTACGAGACGTGCCTTGCGTTGATGCAATCAGATCCATGGAAAGAAGGAGCCCGGGATGTCTTCTATGAAGAGACTCTGAGCTTGTACATAAAAGCTGCTACCCTCTATTTGCATCAAGGTAAACCAGTTGATGCTCAAAATCTGCTCGATTCCACGTTCGCAGGGGCTGGTACGGCCAGTGACAAAGCACCTGCGTGGATTCTCCAATCAAAGCGATTTGCTCAAGCCGGGAACATGGCGGGGGCTTTTACGGCACTGAAAACTTCTCTACTTGAATTGGGTCTCGACATTGCCGCCACTCCGACCTGGGAGCTCTGCGATAAAGAGTATCGTGAGTTGCGTGATCGATTACAGACAGCGAACTTCATCGACCTGGTTAGCAAGCCCTTGAATACCGATCCTGACATTATCGCGATGGGTGCAGTCTTGATTGAAGCTACGAGCGCGGCTTTCTGGACCAATACGCTACTGGTATGCTACTCTGGTCTACGTTATCTACCTGTACAGCAATCTGACTGGACAATAGTACTACCAGCTTGTCCTCAAGATGATTGAGCGGCACTTATCTTGTGCTGGAACCTTTCAACAAATCGGCTTGGGCTACGGCTACTTTGCCGTCATATGCATCAATCGAGGTCAAGACTTGGCTTTCGGACTGCAGATGAATGATCTATCGAAGGAACTTCTCAAGCTGCACGGAGACTCATACCTTCGCGGACGAGGACTTGCACTCTCGGCACTGTTCATCTCACATCTGTCCTCTCATTTACGAGACCTATTCGAGGTTTTCGAGGAATCCATTGATCACTCGCTTGTCTCTGGGGACAAACACTTATTTCTTCTTTCTGTCGGCTCGGTAGCATTGCACAGATTATACATCGGCGATGACGTGGCAGACATTGAGTCATACGTGGGCGTCGCAGCCGAGGACTTTGGGGACTGGGCCAGTGACATGCGAGGTGGCGTGTTCCTAACGGCAACACGCCAAGCTGCTCGCTCACTTCAAGGGAAAACTTGGAATGAAGCCGCAGAGACTACGATGTCAGACGAAGGCCACCTTACGGCAGACTACATGGCCTTAATCCCCTCTCGTTCATCCGACATCGAAAGGCCACGAGATATCTACAATTGCATAGCAACAATACCACTATACATGTATGGCCACCACGGAAAAGTCATACAATTATGCGCCGAGATCGCTTCCAGCATGCACCAACTGTGGAGCATGCGCATTACCCGTGTACCATTCTTCTATGGCTCGCTTTCGCTTCTCGCACACCTTCGTGAGAATCCTACCGATCAGGATCGTGGGGCTATACTGGCAAAGGTCAGGGACTATCGGACATTCATAGTCCAATGGCAGGCTGTGTGCAACACTAACTACCTGATGTGGACGCTCTTGATCGATGCAGAGATGGCTGAGGTAGAAGGACGATATGGAGATGCAATCCAGGCATACGAGGCGGCGATCGATCATACTCAATTATCCGACTTCTTGCTCGAACAAGCCTTAGCCTTTGAACTGCAAGGAGACTTCTTTGTTCGAAGAGGAGCCCGCAGGGCGGCAAGAGCTACATTAAAGGATGCTCTAGCCACATACTCACGCATTGGAGCAAGCGGCAAAGTCAACCAATTGACCGCGAAGCACGAGTGGGTCCTCCGAGCTTCGACGACCGTTCAAACTCGAGACGCGATGGTACAGACAGCCGATAGCATTGGCGAAATTAGGAACACGCAGTTCCGAATCGAAGAGAATGAGCGCCAGGAGACACGTAACTTGGGCAAAGAGACGGCTGGCGACCGGACACAGGCCTGGATAAATCCCACAACGAATCGAGATGGAGACTCTGGTATCAAAAGTCCTGGACAAGATATATCGGATCTCGGGCTGGATGTCCTTGACCTTACCAGCATTTTGGAATTTAACTCCGCTATTTCACAAGAATTGCAGATCGATCGACTGCTAGCTCAAATGACCGAAATCATTTTGGAGTCTGCTGGTGCTCAAGCAGACTTTGCTGGGGTAATTATCGAAAACGAGCGTGGATGGTGTGTGGCAGCGAGTGGAAACGCAGACGGTATATCAGCGGAGGCATTGCTCATCACAGAGATTCAGGATGAAACCCAGAAACAGGTCCTGCTATACACGATGAGGTTCAAAGAGGTGGTATTCGTGCACAACGCGGCTCAGGACGAACGTTTCCTATCTCACGGGTCAGCTAGATCTGTCATATCGCTTCCTATCTTTCAGCGTAAAGATCTTTTGGGAATACTGTATCTTGAGGGCCAACCGAACTCGTTCACGGACCGTAATTTGGGGGTACTGCAGCTATTCTGCAACCAAGTCGGCATATCTATCGCCAACGCACTGTTGTTCACGCGCATTGCCAAGGTGTCCGCTTCAAATACAAGCATGATCGAGTCTCAGAAAAGGGCTTTGGGCAAAGCGAGAGAAGCTGAAATCAAAGCTAAGATGGCAGAGGCTAAGGCAATGGAGAATGTCAGATTGAAAGAAGAAGCTGCAAAGGCTAAGAGCATGTTCCTTGCCAACGTCTCCCACGAGCTTCGTACACCATTGAATGGTGTAATAGGAATGGCCGATTTATTGACAGGAACGTCCCTGGATGAGGAACAAATAGGCATGATTAATTCCATTCATGTCTGCGCTTGTAAGTTGTTTTACCAATCGCTACGCAGTCTTTGCGTGCTGACTCCTCCAGCCACCCTTCTCACTGTCATAAATGATATCCTGGATTTCTCCAAATTGGAGGCTGGCAAGATGCAGCTCTTCAGCAAGCCCATGAACCTCGAAGATAATATCACTGGGGTTTTGAGAGCATTGTCGAATATGAACAAGGGCAAGGGACTTGAGACCCGCCAAGATCTGAACCTCGACCCTAAGCTTTTGGTCATGGGAGATAGTGTCAGACTACACCAGATCTTCATGAACCTCCTTAGCAATAGCTACAAGTTCACCAGTAAAGGAGCCGTTACAGTACGAGCTAAGACCGACTTCGAAAATCGCGACAGCATCCGGGTAACGTTCTCCGTCAGTGATACCGGCATAGGAATCACACAAGATCAGGCTTCTCGACTATTTCAACCATTTTCGCAGGCCGACAGTAGTACCCAACGCTCTTACGGCGGAAGTGGACTTGGCCTCTCTATTTGTAAAGCGCTTGTTGAGATTCTCAACGGCAAAATCGGTCTAAGCTCTCAGGTTGGCGTAGGTACCACAGTCTTTTTTACGATCACGTTCCAAAAGGCTGCGAACTTGACTCCGGGAGGCGGAACCCCAATCGCAACAAGAGAATTGGACCCCATGGCAACCTGGTCATCTGATGCCGACACTGTTGCTTCTCCTTCATCAACCACATCCTTCTTCGACCTTTCCAAGATCCCGCGGGACCAACTTCGCATATGCATAGCCGAAGATAACCCCATCAATCAAAAGATAGCTGTCTCTTTCGTCACTAAACTTGGTTTCAAATCGGAAGCCTATGGCGACGGCCTACAGGCGGTTGAGGCGCTCCGTCGCAAGTCAAAGGAGAAAGATCCATTCCATCTAGTCCTTATGGACGTTCAAATGCCTATTCTAGACGGATATGACGCGACTCGCCTTATCCGCCAAGACGATGATCCCGCTGTGCGTGGCGTTCTCATCATAGCTATGACGGCCTCAGCTATCCGAGGTGACCGTGAGAAATGCCTGCAAGCAGGTATGAACAACTATCTAGCAAAACCTGTTCGAGCAGCGGTGCTCAAAACGATGCTGGAAGACTACCTTCGCGAGCCCTCAAAGCAGGTCCCTGACCTGCAAGAAACCGCATCGGATCTGGCCAAGAATGTCATGGACAGGGCAACAAGAGTTGGAGACCAGAAAGCAGCAGGTCATCGTACGCGACCCAGCTTCGAAAAGAGGATGAGTTCGAGGAATTCTCTGCCCTATCATAGGAAGGATCCCGAAGACCGCCTTTCGGCAATGGAACAAGAAGACTCAGCAAACACCCCGAGACCGCTCCAGCCCAGGGCCCGGGCTGCTAGCAGTAGGACCAACAGCGCGACTACCACGACGGGAAGGATCGATGAGGACGAAACTGTTCCCCCTTTGTCATTGGCGGATGGAACAGCTGACCGATGAATTTCTGCATTATGGATTACTTTGACGCATTAGCGCTGGTGTTCAATTGTTCAAAGGGGCATAGCGATACCTCTGGTGCATATTTTGGGGGATGGTACCGCATGGAAACGTACATAGGGCGCGATTTCTTCATTTCTGTACAAGCAATGATGATGGCGATATACCCTGATCGCGGCGCGAAGGATCACAGTACTTGACGCACGGTCAACGATTCGAATGGTTCTATATAGCGTATATATTGATGGCAAGACGGCCTGCAATAGCATGCCGTTGATACTTCAGGAGCAACGCCAAGCTTTTGATATCCTGAAGGATCATACCCCTCCCTCCGCCCACTCCACCCCTCATCTTAAGCTTCGAGAAAACCTTCTCCTTTTGATTATCTCCACCACCACCTCATCCCCCTCCTCATTACATCAATCCTTCTCAGGAAGACACAGCTTGCTAGATACTCCCAGTCATCGTCTCCCTCATGTCAAACCCCCCACAAGATGAGAATGTGAGCGTTCGAGATGTTAACCTTATAAACGAGGAATGGCAACGTCAGCTCGTAGGCCGAAAATATGTTAAGCACGAAGACGACGGGTTCGATGATTTGAAGGTAGATTTTCGTCCTCATTATCCATTCTCTCTATGGCCTCGACTTATGAACAATATTATATCATCATCTCTACAAGAATGCCAACAATGACTCTTCTGCTGATTCGTACCCACGCGGCCGTCGTAGTGCTTACGGAAACTTAAACTATCCGACGAGATCATCAGGATCATCGCGTCTTACTATGTACGTCTCGCAATTGCTCCCTATTTCCCTTCCCGTCCCGGTACGGACAGATCGAGGCATCGAAACCCAAGAACAGGACATTTCCAATCAAAGTTCCATCAACCGTTAGCAAGATTGAGAGTTACCGTTGCTAATCTTCCTTTACGCACAGTGCTTTACAGCCTCCAGTGCCAACCTTCCTTCTGGTCTCAATCTCATTGTGGCGACTTACGATGATCTCGATGAAACTAGCTATTACCCTGACCGGTACGTGCGCTGCCTGCCTTATATAGCGTTTTCGACTTTACTACTGGCGTCTGAAGGGTGAGGTGTATATGAGGAAAGGCCGTTGTCCTGCCACCAAAGGCACCCTGCCATCTCTTTCCTTGAGGACACAAGCAGGCCCAAAAGTCTTCCCCTCCACTCACCTTGTTTGTCTACACCAGCGATCCTTTTTTGGTGATATTCGCGATGTCTCCTTGTTTAAATAGTACTGATAAACTAATAATGCTATTTCCAGCCTAAGGTTTCTCGTGAATCGAAAGGGGTTTGTGGATTATGTAGAATTCGGTCACTAGGTGCGCATGAGGAAATGCGGATTATTGTTCTTAGGAAGGCTATAATGTACACCTTTCAGTAGTCTCAACCACGCCATATAGCCATGACAAGGTCGTCTTCACCGTTCATCATATCAGTGCAGAGTCCCGATGAGATGTGTGAGAACACCCTTCGACAGCTCTATTTCCCAGATATGAGGAAGGAGAGAATAAGAGCTAAGGAAAAAGTTCCATTGAGACGCTATGTTTTGTTGTGTATATACTCTGGCCTTGCCTAAACCCAATCTGAATTTGCTCTCTCTAATGTACAGGTGACCATCAGCAGGGCTATAATCACAGCTCTCCTCAAAGCCAGGAAAGCCCAAAAGTCGGTTACGTGAACGCAAGACGAACATAGCGAAAATACAGTGATCATACATGTAAGCGATAGGACGAGTTCCCCAAGCGTGTTCCCAAGTTCCTCGAAAATTCAAACAAGACAAGTTGCCATTATCCGGAATGCTTTTGCACACATTTGCCGATCTGGGGACCTCCAGCTGCAGTCATGAACGCTCTCTCGACGCAGCCCCCCTTCATACCCAAGGGCAAGTTGAAAGTGACCGAACCCACGGCGTGCCCATCGTTATCCCAAATCCACGTCCAGCTATTGGAGCCACCACAGCCGTTCTCTTCTTTGAAAAGTTTCGAGAGTCTGTCCGTCCCAAAATTCTGGAGCACATCTCCAGTTATGCCGTGAATCTCGATGTGATAGTCATCAGGAATGTTGGTCCTTTTAGTGTTGGTGCAGGATGATTGTTACGTGACAATTAACTATGTAGACACTTTATACGAGCAAGTCTTTTCAGGCTTTGAGAAAGTCGGATCAAAAGCTGGGCATTTGGCCAGTATACAGCCCCAGAACTGCTCTAATCTATGCACTAAAACCCATCTCTATTGCTATATGAGGTGATCTAAGACGCCATATCCGAGCGATGTCTTCAAATGTTACACAACATCAGAACCCCAGCCTAGGAATTCGGGCAATAGTCGGAGACCTTGTTCTAATCTCATTCCATTTGCAGCTATCTACTGTCTACCATATATGACTCAGAATGACTGACTTGTCCTCGCGGTCAGAGATTGGATCGTAATGTATGTAGTAAATGGACGAAAAAAATGGGTTGTTTCTAGTATTGTGAGCCGCGTATTGGCCTCAAGAGCTAGAGTGTATGCAGCAAAGACGTACGAGTAGACCACTAATTCAACCAGCTTCCGCACCAGCGTGATCAGCATTTTAGTATCAGCGCGCGAACAGTGAGCATGTCTGAACAGAACGACCCAGACTCTGAGAACAAGACGTGGAATGGAGCCGCTTTGGTGATCAGCTGGTCGTCGAATCACTCTTCAAAAGTCGGGTGTGAAAGCACCCCGTTCCTTACAGACATTGGCTGGTTTTCTACCACTTCTCCGAAAAGGATATTCGTCATGATGGGTCCGACTCTGCGAGGCACAATACGTGCCGCATTTCTGGCTTGGTAGGACGCGTAAGTCTGAGTGATTGGACACCAGATTTTGTGCGTAGAGATTTTATCCTATGTCATTTTCGGACTTTCGAGCTTATTAATCTCTAATGGTGAAATACGTATCGTAAAATCGTAAATACAAAACAAATCAACCCTAAAAAAGATCAGGTCCTCGCTCTTGCGCTTTCTTTTTGCTTTGTCAAAATGTGATAATACTAACGACATGAAAGCGCCATTGCTTTTGTCCAATCCTCCTTGCAAGAGCGCAGCGTAAGACCCTGAAGCCATTATCAAAAGACTTCTCTCAATCGTATGGAACCCCATTGCTGAGGAAGTTGTCCTATATCCATATTCAATCGTACCATCAGTGCAGCGTAGATCTTCCAATCATTATTGCTCGTGCTCCAGTCAAGGAGCTGGGCGTGGGGAGGTAGGTTGAGACTTTGTGGCTTCCTAGCTAATGCTTCGAGCGTCATTCCAGATATCCTCCTCTGTGCTGATGATGAAGCGGTGTTGTAGAGACTTGTAACCCTGCTTAATACAACTCGCCTGGCACCCAGGGGTAAGGCAGTAGTTTCTTCTAATACGTTGGTTCGGCCCCAATCTGAAAGACCACGAAACATGGCAGCTGAAAGAGATCCTCTATTCGTGCCATGGATGATGATCTGGCTCAGTGCAAATTTTGCGAGTCTATCATATTCTGCCTGTCATCCAATTCAAGAACGACGACCTCGGAGTTAACATGCTCACACCAAAGACACCTTCCATGCTCAGCTCTCCAGTTCTCATCTTGTAGAGCCGGGATAAGGACACGATCACCACCAAAAAGTCGGAATGTTTTCTGGCGTAAGGATATTGTCGAGATGCGTCAAGGACAAAGTGGCATGGTGGCGATCTTCCATGCCAGCATCGCCAGATAGGATTCGCCCAGACTGAGTTGTAACCTATGCGTAGTGTGACAGAGAAGGTCGCTCATAGCCTTCCAGCTACCATCTGACTGTGCTGGCATAAGACTGGAAACACCACCCAGATATGTGTTTTTGGCGCTCATAGGGAAAAGAACGGGATGGTCGGTCGAGGGATAAGAATTTTGACGGTTTCGGACTTGGAAGTAACGAATTTGTACCTTCATGGCTCCCCGGTTGAAATGTGTAAAGTGCTCATCATATTTGGTGATAATGCGTCGTCTTCTAGGTCCAGCTGACTGATCGGACATCCATAGTCGATAGTGGTGTCGATGATAGGCTTATCGAGATCGTCAAAGCGATACATTATAATCTGGATCAGGACAATTGGGGGCCCCCCCCTCTAATGATCGAAACTCGCAGTCGATGCCTATCACGTTGTGAGGCTCGTCGGACAACATCTGGCGCAATATCTGAAGACCGTGGGTGTCCTCTGGCGGCGTTGTGGCCAGTGTCGAGGCGATCTCTCGAGAATCCAGATCGGAATCCTCATGATTGAGACTTTGATATGGCAGGAGATGTCGCTTCGTGTTGCTCCTGGAATACATCTTGAGTAGGTGATGCTGACAGTAGGTCTTTCTCTCGACAACCTCATTCGTACAGCTCATACTGGAGTAGCAGGCAGGCTGTCCATCGATCTTGCGAGCTCCTTTGTATTGTGTCCGGAGTAGTATTATTTGACGCTCACAACAGCAGCAGCAGTTAGCTAAGAGAATGTCATGGCTACCATGGCGCATTAAAGATGTATTAGTCTCGGACAACACTGAACCAAGAGGGCACGTTATCCGGACTCCGTATTCGAGGTATGTTGGGTCCTCGTAGCCTGGACAGGTTCTGCCCAGACTCGCGTCCTATGCCATGTTCCATCTAGCAGAGTTCTTGGCCGGGTCCTTGTCATTCTCGAGGTATCTTTTGTGTATATATATATGTATAGAGAGAGAGACGAGCGAATGGAGAGATATCCATTATGCAATTTAGATGAGAAAAGGACGGTCAAAATAAAGATAATAGTTGTCTCCTACCCACGCTCCCCTTCCTCACACGGATGATTGCAGTATGAGATCGTTGCCACCTGAAATACCACAAGATAATTTCAGAGGTAGCCTGCGGGCCTTGGCCCCAAAAGAAGGACAACAACATGTCAGCTCAAGCATCGAGCACACAAGCCAATTCCACAATGGAAATCAGCAGAGCCGACAGCCCAAGCCATCTACCCAAGACAAAATTCCAGTCATCGATTGCTGCACAGCACAAAGTACCTCACCACCTCCACAGACCCAAAAGAGGACGTAAAGACAACTCCGCACCACCCACCTGGAACTCAGGTCCCAAAGTCCCTCAGCAACCCCTAATATCTGTCACAAGGAAAGATCAGGCTGGCTACCTGCACCTCGACCCGAAAACCCCCAATCTCCCAACAGCTGCACATAAAACGGTCATACACAACCGCCCACTCCACTCAACTCCACCCCAACGAAAAAAACAAAAAGTCCCAAAGTCTATCACCGAAGCTTATCTCAAACCCCAGACAACAATAAAAACCGCCTACCCGCATAAGATAGATACCTGCACCCCAACCTAGCATCTCCTCATCGAAGTACGAAGTACACACAGGAAACCAAGTACCCCACAAAATGCAACAGCAGCTACCCCCCAACTGCAGGCACCGCAAAAGCAAGATGATCGACACCCCATCCTTCGGATCTCGGCAAGTCGGATCACGACCGATCAGCAGCCAGAATCAAATTGGGGCAAAGCGCATATGCACGACATAACGGCTATCTACAATCTCAAGGTAGGCTGGTGCTTTGGCCCCCAACAAGCCGCAGCGGGTGCACCATCGCCGGGGCTTGACGATCGGAGGATTTTTTTCGCCAACGACGGCTGTAAATGCCACTTGTGCAACAATTGAGCACATGGCAGCGGCTGAATGGGTGTTTTGCGCTGCAAATCAGTGCTTCATGAATGATACATTGAGGAGGTAAATTGAGGGTGCTGATATTGCGGGGAGATGTCTCGTGAGTCTTGCGCATTGTCCCTGCAGCCGAAATTGAGTTCAAATCTCCACCCTCGGGGTGTCAACAGAAAAGTGGCTGCATGCAATACACACGCAGTGCTCCTTCAATTTCCATAAGATCCCGACCATCGGGATTGGGTTATATACAAGAAAGTAACATGATGTAAATGCAAGTGTAATCATGAAAAGGAATTGAAAGTAGGAAGCTATCAAGCCTCGTTGTACCCAAATCCGGTAGGCGTAGATGATGTTAAGACATATCGTAAACAAGTGAAGGGTAAGTGCAAGCCAGCCGCCAGACCGATGCCATGTGGAAACCTGTCGCAAGAAGGGTATAAAGAAGCGTAGCAAAGATAGCCAATCCAGAATGCGAGATCCAACCTCATGAAGATGACTCGATCACCCGAGTTCTTCCAAACTGTCGAAAGTGGAGAAGGGAAATAATGAATATCGTGAGCCGCATGTTGTGTCGGGGTCGTGTTTTACAGCTCCCGTTTTGGACTGTTTCGCTCGCTTAGATCCCTCTCCACATTCCTTATCTCCCTCATTTCCCTACTATCCGACCCGGCCGGTTGATCTCGAATGTCCCTGTAGTTGTGATGGCTGTGGCGTGTTTCAGGATGCGCCGACCCTCTGCTACTTTCGGCCTCTGAGAAACTCTGACGATGCGCCCCAGGCGTGCGCGAGGCGTTGTTTGAGTGGACTGATGAGTTGTCCGAAGCCCTAGAGTGGGCGCGCTGCCGTCGTCTTGTGCCTTGAGTGGAGCCAGAGGATCCTTGCTGTGAGAAGGATGGGGATGTGTGAGACGAGGGTGTTGGAGCTGCTTGGTGAGAGCCGTTTGCTTTGCGCTTCTTGGGCGAAGTAGTGTATTCAGAGCGGAGATGAGAGCCTGCAGGCGGAACGTTCGGACTAGTGTGCTGACTCTTTCCGGAAGGCGTGCCCTGTTCCTTTTCTTTGGATTTGCCTTGGGAGTCTGGAGGTTGCCAGTGATGGAAGTACAGAGGCGAGGATGGCTGGTCTTGCTGGGACGTTTGGGCGTTGTGCAGGGGGTGCGAGCCACCAATCTGTAGAGCAGCGGTGCCTTGTACAGGTGCATGGAGGTCGCCAGTATTGAGGCGTGAGAGAGACGACTGTGAAGTAGTTGGTCGCGGAGCGGAAGTAGGCTGAGCGGCTTGAATAGCTTGCTGCGGCCTCAAGCGATCAGCAGGCAGAGCAGCGTTCTGGTATGAGGGTGTATAACTTCCGGCGGGCTGAGCCTGTTGTAGAGGCTGGGCAGGAGTACTCTGTGCTGGCGGTTGCATTTGCTGGGAAGCGTATGGGTTTGGGTTCGGGCCAGTGATCGACCGAGTGTCTCTGCGCTGTTCAGGCGAGGGTTGGACCTGAGGTGGCGGTTGCTGTATTTGCTGTTGCTGTTGCTGGACCTGTTGCTGCTGCTGCTGCTGGATCTGAGCCTGCTGTTGTAGACTGATTTGAGCCATATAATGTTGAGCCCACTCCACGCTCATATTCGCAACGCTGGCACCACCAATGCTGGCGAATACCATAGGGACCATTGGTGGAGGTATTCCGCCTCGAAGGGACTCTGTGAGCATGTTTTGTTCGATCTTGCGCTGCTCCAACTTGTAGCTCTCTTGACGCGTCTTCTCCTCCTCTTGCTTCCGTCGATCTTCTTCCGACTTTGCCTGTAGCCATGTTCGCATCGATTCATCTTGGCCTTGCCATTGTGAAGGCGCTTGAGGAAGAGAGCCCAATGAGAGACTGTTCGAGGGTGGAGCTCTGTTGTCGGGCAATGGCAAGCTCCTTTCCATGACCGATGGAGGCGGCAAGCCGCGATGTGGTGTACTCATTCTTCGAGATCTGCTATCCGGTAGAGGAGGAAGAGAGGCGGATTTGGGAGGGGTTGCGTAGTATGAGGGGGGGGAGCGTTGAGCAGGTGAATACGCATGGGGATCTCCGTACCCGAGCTGATGTGAAGGCTTCAGTGTAAGTAACATTGCAATGCTAGTGAAGCGATCAAAGAATTGGTGTTGATAACATGAGTAATGTGAGGAAAATGTTAAGTGAGAGGGATTGTGAAAATTTTTTGTGGTATGAACAACCTTTTAGGTGGAGGTGGATGGATGATATAGCGATCCGGAAGCAGAAGGTGACTAGTCCTGAGAAGAGGGAAAGGCTCAATTTAAATAGTCCAGCTGTGTGTATGCTAGCAGCCCAATGAGAAGTAAGCATCAAGCATTGTATTCGAGGGGTGTGCGGGTGTACGAACCAAGGTAGGAAAGTCAGGTGTCGGTCAATTGTCCGAAACAGCCATGCTCCTGGCCTAGTCAAGGATAGTTCTGGAATTGGAATGGAAATGGAAAAGGGCTATGCTCTGCACCAGCCGATCCCTTTGCGCGTGGCTTTCAAAGTTGGGGCAATTGCAGACGTGGAAGGCGTTGTCCGTCGAAGGATGCTAAAGCGACGAAGTGGGAAGCAAGAGGAAATGATCCGCACTTGCGCCGTTGAAAGTCGTGTCGAATAACAAAACTATTTGACGAGGCTTGGCCAAGTTGCTAGGGATACATCAGAGTACCTAGTTCTAATCAACATAAATCGAGCATGGGGGGGGTGTCAAGCGGGGCCAAGCCAGCCAGTGGCTTTGGTGGCTGCGCTTTAGGTCGGTCGGTCCTTACCTTGACTGGGAGGCAAGCCTGGTCATTGGGTCCAATCTCAGCTCATGCGCGGCCCGTACGCAGGCAAATCGCCATTAGAAGTCATCCTCCGGGGTTCCCTTCAAGGCAAGTATTGTTTCAAGTGAAGGTACTATTTCATTGGTTGATCATCGATCTCTCTTTCTCGGTTGGGTTCCGCGCATAGAGTTCAAGCTTTTTTGACGGGTTATCGATCGACAATACGCAGGCTGAATAGAGGAAGGCACTCCGCATCGTTCCCAACCGAAGAGTAGGTTTTCCCGATCGTCTACTTGTGGTGAAACGACTACGCCTGCATTCGTGGTTGAAGCTCACACCCATAGCGGGAACCGTCCAAGGGTTCAATTGAATTGCAGGAAGACGGCTGGGACATGCTTCTAGTGATGGTGCTGCATGGACCAACCACCGATTTTCATAAGCCCACCGGCTTTTGCATCATAGATACCGGATCAGTCCTATTGTGAAGCTTTGATAGTCGAGATCGTACCTCCGAAATTGTAGGTTGTGGCTTTTTCCCTACCAGGTAACCAGACCAGTGACATTCGCTTCGGTGACTTTGAATTTTGGTTATCATGAGATAAGCTCAAAGATCAAGATCCTTTATATTTCTTATACCACCTGCATATGATTGCATATCAAAGGCTTTGCATACAATTTCTTAGCTACAAGCGCACAACACGATAGAGGAAGGTTCTTCCGTGATCGCCTATTGATTGGAGACAACTTCGCATTCTGTTGAGATACAACTGCCGCTTCAAACAGCGGGTTGCCAAAATTGAAGATACGCATCGTGAAGATGTACGAGGTACAAGGTTGGTTTCCCTGCAATGGGTACTTGCATGGCAGCATCCCAGCAAACACATGTTACGGCATAACGTTGATGATCATAGCTATCATCTTCCTCATCGGGTTGATGCTACCAGCCGCTCCGCTTCGACATCCCTTGTGCTTTCTCGGTTCAAATGGTGAGTTGGAATGGGAATCATCATCTTCAGCCTTAGTGTCGCAGATCGACCGCCACCGCCTCGCACTTCCATCAATGGCGTTTGAAGGCGCAGATGGCACCAGCCACATTGCGCGTTACTATATTTGAATATCCTCTTTGGGACAGGCGTCCGCCACGAACTGTCATTGTGGGCTGTGTGGCTTTAGGCTACAGCGATTCTGGACACTCGCATTCGCTCGGTCTTTCCTGAAATGCTTTTCGCATGTATCCTTTCAAAATATGTAGAAGGATTCGACGACCTTGATAGGAACTTGAAAAATTCACGAGGGCACCAGACGGATCAACTGAAAGCCCGTTCGCGCCTCGCTCCTCGCTTGCAGGGCCACGAAAATACATCACTTTGGCTGGGTAATGTCGGTGATCAGCTCTAACCTATTGGCAATAACATTGTCAATCCTCATTGGGCACGTGTAATGATGGGAGAAGCAACTTTGAACGAGACAAGAGATATTGTTGTTGGGGGCCGAAAAGTTGTGCGTTGAAATTCCAAATCTTTGTAAGGTAGTTGTAAGGGGCAGGGCGTATGTGCATGAAATTGAGTATTTCAAATCAATTTACAGACTTGTAAAACCGATACTGCAGCGTCAAACCGCTATCAAAAAACATCAGACGCAGAGACACTACAGTGTAACCACAGTGAGAAGAAGATCTCGATCGATGAAGCAGAAGTGATCGCTGATAGTAGCTTTGAAGCTATGAAGCTGGTTGAAGTGAGTTTGGTCGTCGTGGTCACCTTCCAAGATTCACATCTGCGTTGCTTCTAATCGTCGAATTGAAAGGCGAGCTGCGTAGGCTGGGATTGTTACAACATATGGGGACCAAACACAACGGAACCTCCGATTGTGTGCTGAGAAGAAAGGAGTGCTGGCGTGTCTGATGTGAAGCCACTGGCTCATAGCACGAACAATTACATAGCGCAGGCTTCTCGGAAAGATGGGATCTCCTCATTGGGTTTCTGTACTGAGACATTGGCTGATGCCCAACATGTGGGTTAGCTGGTAGAATGATCCTGAGCGCTACTGCAGCTTACATTGTAGATGGAATGGTGCCTGTTGGGACGAGTGCAAGAACAGCTTTGGCCTCTTTGATGAGTTGAATGTGAGCACGGTAAAGGAATGTTGGATACGACGAAAGAATCTTCAAGGATGGAAGCAAGAGCACGCCTAGCAACATGGCGCCATGCCACCTGTAAGCAAACGAGCGGATTTCGAGGGGATTTTTATGAAGCTGAAAACGCTGCAATGTAACGCAATAAAGAACTCCTCAATTCGTCCCACGGTTAGTGGCTTCGCGTCGTCCCGCTTGAGAACGCCCTAACGGTTGTACCCAGCTCGAAACCCGGAATACGGCGCTGATCATCGACGAGAACGTTGGTGGAGACGGAACATATATTGGAAGCCGCCATATTGACAGAAGCTTGCAGCGAACCTCGTATTCGTTGTGGCAAGGCAGATAGGTTGCTACCCGGAAACAGTTCCTGATTGACGAACCACACATCAACCCGACTGTTTGCGGAGGGCTGACGCTTCTTTGGGTATATTCTCCGCTGTTAAAATGGGACGTGATTACCATTTCGTGGGGGCTGGTCCCGGATTTTTCATTGAGGCATTTTCTAAGTGCAGGAGCTTCAGCCATGGCGAGTTTTGATATTTGTATCAATGGAGATGTAACCAGCTAGCTCAAAATTGGCTTCAGATGAAAGGACCGGAGCATTATAGAACTGCAGAGCTGTAGATAGTGAATCATGGTCAAGGCGTAGAATCTCGTCACCGTTCATTTATCTGTTTGGGTGTGCGGGAAAAACCAAGGGGGCTGCATGGTGCGCTAAGATGTCAAGATAACGGTCAACGCTGATAACCTAACCTTGAGGTTTTCAATAGCTAGGGTTTTGGCAAATGTGCGCACAGCATTCACGAATTCATGAGGCCGAGACCATCAAACAAAACCTACGAGCCAATTCGATCAGCATGTAGGCCAGTAGCTCTGGAATTGGGGGGATGTATCATACCGGTCCTCCATTGACAACTTGATCTATGGGAGTTTTGAAAGCTTGGACGAGTGGTTCTTAGGTTCATATCTCTACATTCGCTCCGGTCAGATTGGCATTGCTGGCAGCGTGGTCTTCGAGCTTGGGTCCGGCAAGCTGCTTAGTCTCTCGCTCGCCCAGAGTAATTTCATGTCATCCAAAAGTCTGTATGAATCATGTCTCAATCGTCATCATGAATGATAACTCCGACATCTTCAGCTGTCGTAACCGGCATGGCGTCCCCGTCCACCTGATCTTTTGGCATCGGACCAGCAGCGACATTCGCGGCGTTCTTCTGACCAGCAATCTTCTCATCCTTGCCCTCACCGGCGCCATCACTCTTTCTTTTATTCTTCAACTTCTCCCTCCGCTTCCGATTCTTCCCCGTTTTCTCTTCATCTTTCTTCTTCATCTCTTCCCTCTTCTTCTCAAACTCTTCATCAGCCTTCTCCCTTGCCACTTCCTCGTCCATCGTCTTGATCCTCTCATACTCCCGCCTCCGACTAGCCTTGTACACGTGGAATTCTCCAGACCCGGCTCCAGCGCTCGAACCCTGAACATTGGCGACGATCTCGGGTGGGGCGGAGCGTTGAATTTTCTTGGTGAGCGTGCTATCAGGAATGGCGATATCACGGTCGGGTTTAGCAAAGAGCGCTTCGACTTGGCTGGCTTGTTGGGTATTGGGTGTGAGAGCGCGCTTTTTGAGCGGACGCTTGGAGCGTGGGTCTTGGGACGTCGGGATTGATTCAGGGATTGGTTCGGACATGGTGGAAGAGTGAGATGTAGATAAGATAGCTATAAAGATGACTTGCAATCTCAGTGTTGTATGTTGAAGATAAGAACATGAATAATGAAGCAATTAATGTTAAAAAGCCGAAGATCTGCCGCGAATGTCAGCCTTATAATTATTGCCCACGCAGCCCGAGGCAGCGCTCTTCACCCTGTTCAGAGAAAGCACTATGCATTGAGCGGGATTTGAATTGCGGACGATTGTGTATATCATGGCGGATCCATTATATGAGTTACTGGCGCCATACTTCGACACTCCTACCTCCCCGCGCCCCGTCCCCAGCGGTCACAATGCTGTGACCACCAAGTACCTGAACCGACTCTCCACCCTGCCCCTGGCCTCTTTGACGTCTTCAGAGCCGCAATCACTGGCCCAGTCTTCCCATTCGACCCTCTTATCCTTGCAGTCGCTCTCAGCCAGATCTAATCCCGCCATAGTCGCATCCTCCAACCACCTTTCGAGTCTGCGTACGAGCCTACCACAATTAGCAGCAGAAGCTGAGAGTCTTCGAAATGATATACCGAAATTGGATGAACGGGCAGTGGCATTTGCGGAGAGGTATAGCAGGAGTCAGGAAAATGAGGTTCTGGACAGACGGAAGAGAGCATTGTTGATGGCCACGAACGTGGATAGATTGTCTGATATACTGGATCTACCCACATTACTGTCTTCTGCTATATCATCTTCGACGGCACAGGGCGCTTCAAACACCACTAACTATGCCGCAGCGCTGGATCTACATTCACACATCAAGCGATTACATCTTCTATACCAGGACTCGGAACTCGTGGGTTCTATATACCAGCAGACGGAAGAAGCTATGCAAGAGATGACCTCCAATCTCATCGTAAGCCTTCGCTCTCAAAACATCAAGCTCGCTGCCGGAATGCGAACAATCGGTTGGCTCCGACGAGTAGCACCCGAGTTGGACGGAAACAGCAGCAATAGAGAAGGTACCCTTGGCGCACTCTTCCTGGTCTGCCGTCTTGCGACTCTGGTCTCAATGCTCTCAGCCTTGGACCCCTTGCGTGATCTCGCAGACCAGGAAACCGCAATACGATTACGCGACAGTAGCGCTCCCTCAAAAAAGACAACTAACGACGCCTGGTCAGGCGGGCAGCAAACGGAACGATACCTGAAGCGCTATATCGAGATCTTCCGAGAACAATCTTTCGCTATCGTCTCCATGTACAAGAGCATCTTCCCTTCTGGCCCTGATACTATGGCTCCGGATGACCTAGCTTTGAAATTCGAGTCCCTTGGCCTGAAGAGCATCTCAGCAAATCAGCCAAATCCTGCAGTCCAAGAACAAGATCCACTCTCGCCCCTCCCGTCGGCATTAGCAACATTCCCACTCCACCTCGTTGGCCTACTTAGTGAGACACTAAAGCAGTATCTACCCAATGTACGGGATAAATCGTCCAGGGAAAGCCTGCTAACGCAGGTACTCTATTGCGCCGGGAGTTTGGGAAGGTTGGGTGGGGACTTCAGTCTTTTGTTGGCGGACCTGGAGCACGGTGACGACGACAGTGATGAGGAAGATGGAGGCGGAGAATGGGCGGAGGTTATGCGGAAGCACAGGGTGCTGGCGGGGAAATTGGAGAGTCTGGCTAGCGGAGGAGGGACTGTGCGAGGCAAGAAGGGGTTGCCGGATGGGACAGTGAAGTCGCCGGTTGGGATTAGGTCACCATAACGATGGTGAAAAGTTGTTTCGCAACAGCTACGGCTGTATAGCACAATATCATGAACCATTTCAACAAATGATCATCACTCATTCCTCCTCACTCTCCTCCGAGCTTTCCTCCACCGCCCTCTGCGGCGCCGTCTCACTCACTCCGTTGACCATTTCCCCATTCCGTCGATCTTGTTCTGCCTCACTCATCAAAGCCTGTTCGAATTCCGCCTCCAAATCTCCAGAATCATCATCCCATCCGTTCCCTGGTGTTTCCACCTCCTCACCTGCAGCGTCATTGCTCACAACATTAACCCCTCCATCACCGAGATCGATCTCCTCCACATCTGCGTTACTTTTCCCTTCTTCGTCTTCCTCACTATCTTCGCCTTTGTCGCTATCACCCCTTAGTGATGGACTCATCGAACTAGCCGCACTCCTCAAACTGATAGGTCCACTCCTCATTCCGCCCTCATTCAATTTGCTGAAAACATGTCGCCATGGCTTATTTCGACTATTCCGGACCTCATCGCCCATATCTATGGTCAGCACATCGTTATCACTGGCCTCATTGTCTGCATCTGCTTCCTCGCGCGGATTGGGCGAGAGATGTCGTGGACGGGGATTTTCCCGGGTTTTGGCCTTCAAAAGCCGTGGGGCCCGGGTGTGTGAGGAGCCAGCTAGAACTGGAGAGCTTAGGTTATGGTTGGGGACTGGGGTCGAGACTGAAGAAGGAGCTGGTGATGGGGAATGCCCGGCTCGTGCGCGGTTGAGGAAATGGCGGTAGTCGTAGGGATTGTTCGGGTCTGGTGGGTCGGTGTCTGGATCGTGATCGGCAGCATTTTCATCGAAGAGGTCGTCCTCATTATTGTTTACTGACTGAGAGATCCCAGTGTCTAATTGTTCGTGTCGGGCTGCGAGGCTTGCGGTGTCTTTGTTCGAGGGAGTGCTTTGGAGGTTGAAGCGGAAGTCAGTGTCGAGTCTATCGAGGGTGAAGGATTGGGTGTTGGGATCGTAGACGAGAGCAAGGGAGGATGAGGGATGCTGAGCTCCGGTGTAGAAGTAGTCTTCATTGTTCGCTTTATTCGTGAGGGCGAGGGTGTAAATATTGGGGTTCTGGGAAGTGGGCTTCATTGTCGATTTAGTTGAAGAATCGAGTAACTTTGGTCTGTGATTCACTGTGTAAATGTCCATTAGCCCGTTGTACAAAACGTGAAAGTTGCTTATTGGCAACACTTACGCTGTACGTTGACTTTCCGCCGCTTGCGTGGTCCATCCTCTAGAACTCCGTCGCTGATGGTGACCAGGAATTTGCCTGCCTTCGACGGGTCTATAGGCAGAGACAACATTGTCGCGGCCATGTTGACTGAACGTTTTTCTTGCAGAATGCAATTTGCAGGGTTGAATGTTGAAGAATGGTGAAGTGTCGGGAACAACGCTTGTTTGTCCCTGGAAATGTCAGCTTATCAGCGCGGGCGCTGGTCGTCGGCCCTTAAATATCCCCGGCTAGCCTGAAAATCGGCTTTGACAGATTCCCTGGTCGTTTTCCTCCACGTTAAATAATCCTTCACTCCTACCCATATAGATCGTTCATATTCAGTTCGTGATATCCGTCTTCGCATTACAGTCATGCGGTCCCGCAGGATGGTACCCAACAGAGTGACTAATTCTACCCCCGCACTTCGACAGCGATAGACGGTCGGTCCAGCCCGCGATGGACTTCTATCGAGATGGGGGCTGCATTGGGCGGCTGAAGATAGCTGCACTGGTGGGTGGGCGCCGTCGCAAGGCGTCGCAATGGAATCTTGGTCTACATCAGAGCTTCTGCAACCTTTCCTCCTCTTTATTTCCTTCGTCTCTGCTAGAAACTGTTTTGGTTGTCTGTTGCCTTCTCACAGCAAAAGTTTCCCCTTGCGCTTTGCGTTGGCGTAATCTCATACAAGAGCATTTCCGTCAGTCGGCTACAGGAAGAGGCTCCCGGAAGCGCCAAATCTATCAGCGCGGCGTGGGACTGTCGCCACAGTGCCCAAGAGGTAGAGCATCCGCAGGGTTAAAAGCCTCCTCGAGTCAAAACGGATCCGACGTCGCTCTTATGATAGGTCCAGAAAACTTCATCCCAGCAAGGCCGGGGGACTGAAGAGCTATTTACGATGGCCTTTGTTTTTTCGTCGCCATCGACACACAATGAAGGCGAAGTCAAAGTCGAGTAAGTCAACGGGTGAATTCATGTATGCGCTAGGCTGACCGCCCCGCGGTATCATTTGTGTACCTGCCATCGGTGCAGACCCTAGTTCGACGTGGGAACGCCAAACGGATACCGTTGGATTCAGGAGCCGTCGACTCGAAGATGTACTCCATGACAAGCTGCATCCCGCCGCTCAGGTCCATCTATATGACCATCTCACACCCATGGAGAGAGAACTGGAAAGCAGCTATAAGGCGAACATTACGTCAGCAGAAGCCTGGTATGCAGCAGAAAAATCAGTTGCGAATTATGGAATCGAGCAATGGACAGATCGCTTCTTAGATAACCTATATCAGCACCGCCAAGAGCATAGCACTGGTCAACGGCCCGTTTTCTTCATTTGCCACAGTACGGGGGGTATCATTGTCAAAGACGCGATGAGAAGGAAGCCTTTCGAGGGCCAGGACATTACGGCTGTCTGCCTTGGAGTCACCTTCTTTTCCACCCCTCATCATGGTTCTAGCGTACTCTCCAAGCCTGAGTATGCACAGACCGTGCAGGTCAATTTGGGCCTGAAATGGGAAATGTCAGAGACCCTTCGGCGTGATTTCTCGTTGCGCAACGCTGGTTTGGAGAGCCTTAACTACGATTTTGCACTCCGCGTTGCCGGAGTCAAGATTTACAGCTTCGTCGAGAGATACGACACAGGGTTGACCGTTCTGGCCACTAACACAACCGAAACGATTGTCAAGCTGTGCATCGTTGACAGTCGATCCGGAAAATTGAGCTCCTCCGAATTACCTATCGAGGATGAACAGATCAACGAAATGGGTACCACGCATGTCGGTGCACCCCGATTTGTTGGGGAGAATCTAGCGTATAGTGATTACATCGACGATATCACATACTTCGTGAAGAGTTTCAGCGCGGAAGAGCGCCTTGCGTATCACGCTCTGAACAATGCTATCATGACAGGGACCAAGGTCGACGTTCACCAATTTTACGCCGCTGAAGACCAGACAGAGCCTGATGCGATGAACATTTTGTCTGCGAGTCCTTCGCTAAAGACTTTCCTGGAGTTGGGTCCATCAAGATGCATGGAAGCACGAATTCAGGGAGAATACGAAATCAGCCCACCAATAGATCACGACACGGGACAGCCCGCAGCTGAGACTCAAGCAGCCATGGGACTAGTCCAATGCCCGGTTGCCCATCAATTAGCCATGGGATCAGTGCAACCCCCAATAAACCCGAAATATAGTACTACCCCGATGCACCTACGGATGCCGAAGCTTATCGTCACGGATGCTGACAACGAGGGACCTCCTAGCAGTACCCCACAGGCTGGTGATGTAACCACACCATTAACTTCTGCTGTTGCGTCTGCCAATGATTCACATACTAAGGGCTCCTCCACAGGTGCAGATCTTAGCGATCCGGAATCTCCCGGTCGTTTGCGAAAGCCAGCCAATACAATCAGCAACAAGCTGGACACTCCTGCGCTCCAAATAACGGATGCTGATCAGGGAGCCCGTCCGAAGTACTTGTTTACCCTCCCTAATCCATCTTCGGACCGTTTCAAATGGATTCATGTACCTTTCACACTTGCGGGAATGGTACCACATGTCTTGACTACCATATCGCAAGAAAGAGGGAACATGAGCCTCCATTCAAAGCTGTTGACGGAAAAAATGTGGTTCGCGGAGCACAACAATGCGCGACACGCGGCACCTCATGCTCGCTTTGTAAGGCCTGGTGTGAAATGCCTGCTACCCAAAGACATGGAGCATGCTCATGTGGATCATATCATGACGCCATTGAGTGCGACGAACGATGTACAATTTGTTGTGTATCTGCCATACCTTCACTGGGACAGCTTCAGAAACTTACAGCGAAGAGCCCGAATCATTCAGAAACGCAGAGAACAACCACACGCGCGTCCAGTAGATAAGGATGTAGCCATTGGCAAATCAATGGAACACAAACTCATCTGGCAGCATCTTACTTCTGCTTGGCCGGTCCATTGTCGGAGAACCCTGGATCAATACGGCTACCCCACTTTGCGCAGCACAGAGGTGCGCGACGGAGATCAGATTCTGTATAAACGGACAATACTGCAACCTGATTTAGATACGCCACCAGCAAGGGAACCAATGAGAAGGCATAAGCGTTCACCAAGACGTCCACTGAGTTCCAAGCAGCCCATTGTTTGCTGTGAAGATGAGATACCTGCAATGGGCTCTGCCATACTACCCATGATCGATGACAGCGCTGCGAAAGTTCTTATGGTAGATCAGCTTTGGCTGTGGATTATGGATAAGCAAACAGTGATCACATTCTTCGCTTCTAAAGAGAAGGAGGAGATGGATAAAGGCCTTCGTGGTGAAGGAAATTTACGAAGTGAGATATATCGTGACGTCAACGGTGATTATGCCAACCAATGCAAAGACCCATTCGATTTTGCTGCGCTTGCAGTCTCTCATGCTGTCAAGGCTATGCTTGATCGAACCATTGACCGAGATCTACAAGTCTTTGGCGTTTTTGAGGAGTACATAAGTATTTTGACAGAACGACAAACCTCCAGCTTTAAACAATTCCGTAATAGGCAGTGGTTTGAGGGTGCCAAAGATATCAACGATCAGCAACACATAGACAATCGGCGCGACCTTGACGCACTTTTGGAATTGCGTGACATCGAAGACGAACTCAACACCATTCGCAAATTGATAAAAGAGCAGCAAGAGTGTGTTGCGGAGATGCTTACTCGATACCACGGCCTCCATAGAAATCATGGGATGACAGATTTGGGGGTAAATGGTATCAGGTTCTTGGTTGAAGTTGACCAATTTCTGGCTGATAATGAAAAGCGAATTGACGGGATGAAGGAAAATGCCCACGCAGCTCAATCAAGCTTCAAGGATCTGCTTGACATGAAGCAGAAACAAGCCAGCATTGTGGAGGCCCATCTCCAACGTGACCAGACTTACCTCACCCACACGCAAACCGAGGCCGCTGTCGAGCAGTCTCGTGTCGCTACAGAGCAATCGCGTGTTATTCTGATATTTACGGTCATAACGATCATCTTTCTGCCCCTATCCTTCTTTGCGTCCGTCTTCGGTATCAACTCTCGCGAATGGAGCGGCAATGGTTCCTACCCCAGTCTGCGCAAAATTTTCACGTACATGACTACGGTCTCCCTAGCAGTCATAGCTGTTGCGCTCTCAGTGGCTTTCTACAAGCGTTTGCGCATCTTATCGATTAAGCTTTGGACGTTGGTTGGATTACCGACAAAGCTCCGGTTTCAGGGGCTTGGCCTCTTTCGAAGTCACGCCGACGAAGACGGCCTAGCTTCGCTATTGGATGAAGAGAGAGCAATGGCTCCAAATGGCTTCCCAATTTTTCCGAGGGTTCCCAGGGCTTACACTGCGAGATTGAGCTTGGCAGATGATATATGGCTTCGTCAGCCGAGTGTTGGAGTAAACAAATTGGCATGAGATCGACGTAGTAGATTTTGTGTATGATTCTCTATAAAGCGCGTAATTATGGGTCGCAAGATGAGTCGAAGTCACGAACAATAAGAGAAGAGTGTTCTATTGGAATAACTTTGGAGTCGCGTTGGATGTCGGTTGAAGGATGCCCCCATAAGCATTAGAAAGCTTGTGAGAGCGGGCCTAATATATAATATCCCTCCCAGTCCTACGACAATCTACGCCGATTCTAAGATTCGGGTAGAAGGTACTTATTTCAGCATTTATATCGATGTCAATTTTTACAGCTATCCTAATCAAATGAGATCTATGAAGGGTTGACCTTACTATCTACGTGGCTCCGTGTTTCTAATACCTCTAAACTCGCTCCATATCCAATCTATTATTCCTTTGTAATGATTACGAAGAACCATATGAGGGAGCCTCGTATGGGTATCTTTTCGAAGATACATATCTCGTACACAAGATACTTACACTGGTACATCAACGAACACATGAATACTAAACTAGTATTTACAGCGTGAATAATTCGTTGGAGAGAAGTGACTATAGACCCTCGCACGTCATCCCGGAGAATACCCACGTTGGGTTGACGAATATTTCTCAGTATTGAGATTGGCTTGGTATAGGCTATATCATGAGATTGTCCACGGAGGAACGTATATATTGCACGCATTACCTCATGAACGACCTGCCGAGAAACATAAATCAGACGTTGATAGAATCCCTTGGTAACCGATCTTCTTCGTAAGTAAGTAGATTCAAGCATACATGAGCAAGGGGCTTCGGTAACGCATATTTCGTAGAATCGAAACGACGAGTGGTTCAAAAGTCAACAGTCAGCCTCCAAACCGTGCGTTAGACCCAAAAACCTGATATAGAACTTGGATTGGCTGCTGCTTCTTTCCCAGTCGTCCTTGGTTCGCCACGTAAGAATCTCACCAACCATTCCAACAGGTATGTACAGAAGACGTCTGTCTTGAAGCGGGCAAAGAGTCAGCACAGATCTTGCGTTGGGTGGCATGAAGCCATTGACTCGTAGGCGTGTGTAGCCGGGTACGAGGCAGCTAATTCAGAAAGCCTTATATGCTGCGCCGTGAATAGTATAGGGGCAGTAAATAAGAGGCTTTTACTTGCTTGCTCTCTCTATGCTCACCTTAAAGCGGTCTTGTTGGTTTTATTAGCTTGGAAATGGTGTCTAACAATCTCAACTTCGAAGTGTGCATGACATAAACCGTTATATCCATCCAGAATATAGGACTGTTGATTACCATTCTCATCTTTGGAAGAGAATACAACCGCTGTGACAAGGAGCAAGTAGGGGGTAGGAAAGGACCGGGTAGGAAGCAAGTTCCATTTCAAAGCCCTTTTAAGTATACACATGTACTAGAGAAGAACACAATTTTGTTATGGTAGTCTTCGCTCACGTCCTGATTCTTCGCTCTCAAGACCTTCTCAAATCGCCCCAAACAGTCCATCCACGAAAGAGATCGTCACACGTCATTCCTCACTCGACTTGAATGCGCTTCCCCTGTTGCGCAGTCGCCTTCGGGACGGTAATGGTGAGGACACCGTTCTTGAGATTCGCTTTCACGGAATCCTGATCGACTCGAGTAGGGAAACTAAAGGCGCGATGGAACTCTCCAACCGAACATTCCGAAACCCAGCACCGAGGGCCACCCTTTTTCACTTGCTTCTGGTCGGAAGAAGTTTTGCTGACCTCATTTCCTTTGTCCGTAGTGGTATTGTCGGCGCCCTCATCTTCGACAGTGGCTTTCCGGCTTCCGGGATGATCGGACATTTCCCCAGTGATACGACCTTGGGCCTGATTGGCGCTATCGGAGGGGTACTCGCTCTCCACCCGTCCTTTGACGACCAATGTGTGAGCATCGGCGAATTCGATGTTGATGTCTTTCTGGTTGATGCCGGGCAGTTCACCGTGGAGCTCGTAGCGGTCCTTGTGCTCGTAAACATCGAATTTGGGGTGGAATGCCCGGACTGAGGAGCTGGAGAAGCTCCCACTACCCTGGCTAACGTAGTCGTCCATCAGGCGGAAGAGAGGACCGAATTCGCTCTTCGGTAGGCTTTGCAAGAGAGACATGGTGCGTGGAAATTAGTAAGAGGTTGAGTGGCTTTGAATAGCTGTCTTAGAAGTACTCCTGAACAAGCTCGGATGGAATGTAGATTTGTAGGCTTTCCGAGAGATGTTCAACGGTCCTTTTATATTGCAAAGGTCTCTTGGAATCTTCTAGATATTTGATGTCATTGTGATGTAACTGTTGCATTGGGTGTCATCGGCGGTGGTGGGGTCGACTTCATGAAGATTCGCGAACTTTCTACCGACTCGGAAACTCCGGCCAATCCATGAATGCCCATGGCGATGCCATTTTCATGGCAAGCATAGTCACATGGCCCCTGGATTGGGCAACTAGGTTGATCGACTGGTTCACGTGTGGACATGTTTCTGGATTCGCGATAGTCCACAGTGGAGGAGACGGTCCGCCAGGGACCATTGGTACGGATGCGTACGAGTACGTAGTAGAACCCTACTATTGCAATATAGTGATTTCATCAATCGAATCCTCGTAGGCTTGTGCGGGAATCGGAGAGCTTTAGGCACCATGCTGGTGCAAAAAGACTTCAACCAGGGAACAGCTCAAAACGCGACCGAGAGAGGTATTAGAAGGGTTCACCTACTCTGGGACACACCTACCAATGGGATAATTCGTAGGGCCAAGGCCCATAAGCCACCGAGAGATGGCCCCTGAGTTCGTTGCTTAGGTGACAAGTGAGTGAGTGAGTGAGTAAGTGATTCATACACGGTCCCGCCTTTCGGTATGCTGGGGAGTCTCAGCCCTGGGACTACCCCAGGACCTGGCTCGGAGCTAGATCTAATAGGCTTAGCCCGGACCCCTAGACCTAAATCAGCTATAATTCGTACACTACTCCGATATACCGGGGTAGAATAATAGAACTATAGAGTTTAGGCGTAACCCTTAATAGTTAAAACGGAACCCCCTAGGATAAATCTTAAGGTACTAGTTTAAGGGTATAATCTAAAATTAATATATCCGGCGTTAAAATTAAAATATAAATAAATATTAAAATATAAATAAATTCTTATATAATCTAACTCCTAGTATATTTTAATAGCCTCGGTAAATTTTTTATAATATTTCTTTAAACTAACTCTCTTCGATTTTTAAAAGTTAATATTAATATAATATAAAAGTATATTTTAATAAGGTTCTAGAGATTACCGGTTATTATATAAAAGAGCCTTCGCGGAAATATTTCAAACTCTAATATATTATAGGTTACCGAAGTAAATTTATAATATAATTTTATTTTTATTCTTTCTCCGTTATTTTTAATAATCTCCGGATATTAAATATAATATAAATATATATTTAAATCTAGCGCGAATATTATATTTTAGGTACGAATAAATTTGAATTTAAATTAATAATATTAATTTAACTCGATAGTATTTATTTAAAATTAAAAAGTAGCTAGTAATAAACTCTATTAAATAAAGAGGGTTTAACCGATATAAAAGCGCGTTTTAATAACTATTTTCAAAAAGTAGTTTTAAATATATAGTATTGTTTTTCTATTTAGGTAATAAGAGTTATATTTAAAATATATTTATTTAGGGCTTGGAGGATAAGCTCTAAAAAAGTACTTTTTAAATTTTAACTCTACGAGTATCCCTTTAATAAATACCTTGGAGGATAAATATAAAAACAAACTATAGTATAAATATAGTATTATAGTAGTTCTAGGTATTAGATTATAATTTATATTTATTTCTATCTATTTTATAGACTATTTTATTTCTAATACGTCCACGAGGTTTTAATATATTATTTTTCTAGAATATTATTAAGTCATAGTACCTAGGGTATTTATAATAATATAAAAGTAAATATAAAGCCTTAGTGGGAAAATAATCTTTATATTTAAATAATAGAATTAATCTCTAAAGAGTTAGAGTGAGGGCTCTAAGTCTTTTATTTCTAAAGAGACTCCGGAGTACCGGAAACTATAATATAATACTATAATTTAAATAGCGTAACCACGTCGTATACTCTTTATATAGGATCTATATACTATATTTAATAACTATTATAAAGTTGGTTTTAATATAGTATAATAATTACCTCCCCTTTTAGGGGTTTCGCCCTCGAAATTAATAAATATTAATTTAATATTTTAATATTTCGATAAAGAAGTATAATATAAAAGAATTTAAATTAAATAAGGTATATATATAAAGCCTATACTTTTTATTTAATTCCGTTAATCTCCTATCTTTATAGTAGTAATATATTAAGAAAAACCTCTAAACCTAGTAGGAAAAAGGGAGGGAAATAAATCATATTTTAAAATTTAATAATACGTCGCGTGTAGTTCGTAATCGGCGTAGTTATATAATTATAGATTATATTAAATATTTAATAAAAATCTTTAAACCTAAAGAGAAAAGTAAGAGAAAGAATATTATAATTATTATCGAAAACTATAAACCTTCACTATTAGTAGGGTTTTAGCGATATCGGCGGTAGAGTAAATTATTCTACTCTATTATTTAGGAAGAACTTTAGTTATAGGAGTAAATATATACGGGTAATAATTTTAATTTAGGTATAAAGTCTTCGCCGACCTTCTAATTTTTTTTTTATAATATCCTATTATCTTCTATATATATAAACTCTTATATACTACTATCGAAAGTTATACTATATTCAGATTTTTATTAATTTATAATAGTCTCGGTCGTATCTTTAAACTCTTTTTTTAAGGTCGTAAATATTATATATATATTCCGTAGGTAAAACTAGAGTTAATATATTATAATTTAAATAAATCTTTCTTTTCTTCTTTTAAATTCTTTCTTTAACCTTATAATTATTAAAGTAAATAAATAATTCATTCTATCTTTAAATAAGGTATTTATTTATATTTTAAAAGAATTAATATTATCGTAATATTTATTTTATTTTTAAATTATTAGTTTTATACTTTATTTTATTAACGATACGTATATAACTAGATTATTTTAATATTTAATATATTAATTTAATCTCTATAATATACGATATTAATAATAGTATTTAGATATTTAATATATCCCCGATTCTCGTTTTTTATAAAATAATCGCCCGCTCTACTCCTACCCCGCCTTTATCCGTATTTTTATACCTCCGTTACTTTAAGCGGATAGGCCTAGATAGTTATATTTTATATAATAAAATATTATATATAAAGTATACTTATTACGTAAAGAATAAATATTTATATAATTTTATATATCGTTTATATTTTAAAACTAAATTATATTAACGTATCTAGATTCCTTTTAAATTTCATACTTTTACGAATTTTTTTCTTAACCGTTTAGAATATCGAGGCCCTAATAAGTGTCTTCGCGAGTGGGTTATTAAGTATATAAAAGATATTATAATCTTCCTTTAAGAGATTAAACTCAAAAACGGCGATATTAAAAGAGAGAAGAATATATTATAATTAATATCTCGATTTATTATAAACGTCGAGGGTATAGATAATATCTTTCGTACTTTAATAAATTAATATAATTTAGATATAATTCGTATATTAATAATTCTTTAGGGAGGGATTACTACCCGGGATATAAATATACTTTAAAGTAAAATTATATAATATTAATTTAATACTCTTCTCGAATCGATAAACGAAGATAAAGTCGATAATAAAGACGAAGATAAGACTTATACGCGTTATATATAAAATACCTCCGAATATAATTTTTCTCCTAGCCTTAATCCCGCTACCGACTAATTTAAAATACCCGTTATTAACGATCTCGATATTATCGATCCTATTTTATTCTTTAGCGGTATATAAAGAGTTATAATATTTAATTATAAAACTTTTTTAATTAAAGATATCGTCGAGCCTCGCTTTTAATATAGCGGTATAGAGGGTATAAATCGTTATATTTTAAATAAATTAATATCTTCTCGCGAGGCTTCTAAGGAAGAAGTTAAAAATAAGATTAATAATTTTAATTTTAATTTTATTTCTACCCCTCGTTTTTTAATTCGACTTCTCGGCCCCGGCTCTACTCGTAAATAACCGAGTTTTAATATTAAGAAAATTAGTTATTTTAGATATAAACTTATTTATAAATACCCCGTTAACCGTAAGGGTATATCTCGCTCGAAGTCTATTAATAAGAAGTAGTTAGTAGTAGTTAGTAATTAATAATACTTTTTTTTCCCGCTTTTTACTTTCTGTATCTTTTCTATCTTTATATTCTTTTCGAATATTTCTCGTAGTTCTAGCGCGTTATCTAAAGTATTTATATTAATTTATTTATTAAAGGTCTCTAGCTATCCTAGTTATTTTATAAAATAAAATACCTCGCTCTTTACCTTCTTCTTTTTTAGTACCTTTTTTATTTCTTATTCGTTCGTATTATTTATTAATTCCGGTAGAGGTATATTAGGAATCGAAATATTACTCTATTATTAATAATATAATTTTAAAAACGATATATAGAAAATATTATAAATACGGTAGCTAGTTAATAATCCTAGGCGGTATATTTATATTCCGATAGTATCCAAAATCTTGAATAGTTTAATTACTTTATAAAAGAGTTTCTTATTTAGTTATTTTTATATTAAGTTTTTAATTAATAATAATATAAAGTTATTTATATTAAATAATTTCGGTTTATACCTTCTATTATAGTTATATTTCTACGCTTCGACCGCGATAATTTACGCTTTTATTAAATACTCTTTTAAAGTATTTAATTTTTTAATTCTTTTTTATACCGATAGTATTTCTCCCCTATACGTCTCGCTCTCGAGACGCGGTTTAAGAGATAGATTATAATTATATATAACTATAAATAGTATCTATTTTATTATTATATATTGTATACTATAGTATATTTATTCTACTATGGGTAAAAGTACTACCTAGTTATTTTACTCGCTTAAATAAAAGGTTTTTAAATAGTATTCTAGGGTTTAGTTCTAGTATTTTATCTAATTATTTATTTATAGATAAAATATAGTATTTAGGCGTCTTTTAATTTTTATTAAATAATATACCTTTAATTAAAACGTATTTATAAAGATAGAACCTCTATTAGAAATAATCCTATTAGGAACTCTAAACTTTAGGATAATTTCTTCGAGTATTAACTTTATTAACCCCGTAGAGTCGATTATTTTAATAGTTAGAATATATCGTAATATCTTTATATATTTATTTATAACTATAAAGACCGTATTATAAACGCGCCCGTATCGCTTATTTAGAGGTAAATTAATAATAAAATTTATTATAATTTCCTTCTACGACCCCGTAGGATATAGTAGAGAATTAATCTCGTTATAAAGGCGGTGTCGATATACCTTATCCCGCTAGTATATATTATATATATTAATATACTCTCGTACGTCGGCCTTAAGAGTACTCTAGAAATATTTTCTAATAAATAATTTTATTATCTTCTTAATACTAAAGTGCCTTATTAATATATCGTTATAATATCGTTCTAGTAACTCTTCGCGGACTAGTCCTTTTTTAGGTATATAGATTTTATTATTATATTTAAGAATTAATATAGAATTTAAAATCTATACTCCGGCGGAATACTAGTAATCCGTTTATATAATTTCGATGATTTTTATTTACGAGAAGGGATTATCCTTTTATAAAGCGCGAATTATTTTAATTATTAATAAACTCTTAATATTATAAACTATTTCGTGAAGTACTATTAATTTAATAATAATATATAGAATAAATAGTTTATAGTTTATAGTTCTAGCGATAAAGTTAAATAGTTCCTCTACTATATTATAATCGATTTAAATAAGTATCTCGCTTAAATTTCTTAAATTTTTTTATCTAGGTATTAGTTCCTTAGGCCTAAATAAATATATTATTAAAGAATATATTTTTTTATAGTAAGCCTTAAAGACTTTAATAACGTAAATTTTATATATATTAAATTTTACGCGACGCCTACGGATATATTATTTAACGCTAGCGAAATATTATCTATATCTAGATCTTCTATATCTACGAATATATCTCGTATTATAGTGAAAATAGGGTTTCAATTAATACCTTCCAAATTTAATAGTTTTTATTATAATATAAATAATATATTATCTAAAAAGTTATCCTAGCCTTTATAATTAGGACGATATAAAGAGTTATCGACTAAATTACTTTTCCCCGAACGATATAAAATTAAGAAATTAAAAAATAAGAGTTTTATTACCTAGCGCGCCTAGTAATTATTTAATTATTTAATATTTATAAAACTCCTTAAGTTATTATAATTAGTTAAGATTTCTATTTTATATAAACTACCCTTAAGGTAGTATCGCTATTATTTAAATATTATAATAATTACGAGGAGTTTTTTATTATAAATCTTATATCGAATTTTTAAACCTTATATTTTACGGGACTAGAAAGCGACGGGATATTATTCGTTATTATTTTATAACTATATTAAAATCGTAGTTATAGTAAAATTAGAAGTATTTATTTTAATCCGAATTTTTAATTCTAAATTAAAATATATTAAAATAGGTATATACGAGAATAAATCGCGAAGTAGATAAAATATTTATTTTACCTCTTTAGGTTATTTAAATAAACTAAATTTTTTATTATTTTAACTATTTTTTAGTAGACCCGTTAATGGGCCTATTATCTACGAATAACGATAAATAAATTAATAATAAAAATTAATAAAGCCTAAAAATATTTATATATTATAAAAGAACTTTAGTTTTAGTTAAGACTAAATTATATTATTTCTACGTTCGTTTATTAATATACCTTCGGTGTTTACGATAAATTTTAGAAATTTAATTAACCGAGTAAAGAACTCGTATTTCTTAAAACTCGCGAATAAGGAATATTTTCGTAGGCGTTCGAGTATTTATTATATATAATTAATATACTCCTCCTTTAAATTTAAATAAATTAGGATATTATTTAGATAAATAATATAAAATATATTTATTAAGCCCGCTAACGATTTATTAATATAAATTTAAAAAGTAGTAGGTATATTCGTTAAACCAAATAATATTACTATATATTCGAAAAGATTATACCGTATATGAAATATTATTTTCTATTTATTACCTTCCTTAATTTTTATTCGATAATAAATATCATTTAAATTAAGTTTCGTGAATTATATAATATTATTTAGGCGGTCTAGTATCTTATTAATTAAGAGTAACGGGTAGCGATTCTTAATAGTAATTTTATTAAAACCTCGGTAGTCGATATATAATTATAGTCTATTATTCTTTTTTAAAATAAAAAGGATAGAAGCTTTAATAAAGTTTATAAAGTATTTAATTTAACCCTTTATTAAAGCGTCGTCTAAGTATCTCTTTAACTTTATTAATTCTAGGTTCGATAAATTATAGAGAGGCCTATATAACGGGTTACTCTTTATATTAATTATATAATCGTCGTTTTTATACGACGGTAATCGACCTACTTCTTTATTTAAAAAGATATTATTAAAATCTATAAATTCGTTAAGAAGCGTAGGCGGTACGATAACGGAATTATTAGAAAATATTATATTAATAGTAGTATCGCTTTTCCTAGCCTCGTTCCTATTAATAGGATCTTAATTAAAGGGACTAGTCTTAATATAAATTAATATATATATAATTAACTACGTTTTTAATAATTTCGTAAAATCCTTAAATAATTCTAATATATACGTATTTAGCGCGATACCGAACTATTAAATACGTATATTATAGTCGGTTTAAATCTTTTTTTTTATAGCCGGTATATTTATAGTAATAGGCGAGTCTTTTTTATTAATAAAATAAAAGATATTATTATACTCTTTAGTTTATTTCTATAAATCGGTTAATTGGTAGATAATATTATAAATATTATAGTAATAAATAGATTACCCGTTTATTTATTTAAGAGTCGGTAGCGGCTCGCTCTCGAGATACTCTAGGTTATATTATTATATAAATATTTTATTAATAATATTTATCTCCGCTCCTAGATCTTTATTTATTTTAATACGAATAATTTTTATATCGATATTAATTAGATTTATAATAACTTCGCTATTAATATTTATACTCGGTCGGGTTTTTTTTTTTTTTATTCCCTTAAGATAAAGGTTTCCCCGAGAGTTTATTATTTTTTAACTCGGCGGTATAATCGCCGATATAATTAATAGTTTTTATTTTTTTCTTTAGATATTTATTAGAGTAATAGCCGAGTTTATAATAATTAAAGTATTTAATATCCTTAAGATTTTTATCGCTCGCCATCGGCAAGTCCGGAAAAACAGTTCTGCAAAATCGCTGCTTAATCGGTGCAAAATGCGCATTTTGCAGCCTTGGCAAATCTTGGCGCCAAGATTTTTCAGTTAGAGTTAAGGTCTGCGCGGGAGCGCTAAACTTAATCCTAAAAGTAGCTTTATAGCCCTATAGGGCAACGCTAGTAAAAATCTAATTAAAAATTCGGAATCTAGGCTAAAAATGGATTTAGTAAGATATTTATATTCCTATATGGGGGCCCTAGTCTAGATACTATAAAAAGTTAAAGTTCAAAAAAAAAAAAAAAAAAGTTGCTAAATCGGTGTAATATCGCTGCTTAATCGGTGCATAATATACTTAAAATGCGGGACATGAGCAGATACGCATTTCCAGTATTTTATACAATTTCGGTATAAAATACGCAAAAATCGGGGTTTCCGGACTTGCCGATAGCGCGAGTTATATACGTTTTATTTATATTTTTACGATTATTATTATTAGAATTTTATTTCTTTATATTAGATTTATTTTTATTATCTCCGCCCTTTAATCCCTTCTTATACCTTTTTCGAGGTTTTAATTAATTATTCTAATTATTATTTTATATCTTAAAGTCCCGATTAAGATTACGTTTATAATATATCGTAAATAATATAAATTCGGTTCGTTTAGTAGGAATACTTTAGGCTCGGTTAATTTCTTTTAAAATATTAAATTTTAAGCGGGTTATTAGATAAATTATTTATTACTTTTTATTATAGGGAGATAGTTCGGTTTCTAAAGTACTAAAGTAGGTATCGAAATCTTATATTAATTAATTATTTCTTTAACGTATATATTAATATTTAAAATTCGTATTTATAACTCGGTTTAAAGGGTTTTTAATTATATTAAATAAATAATTCGTAAATAATTTTTATATTAATATATTTACTAGATAGAGTTCTTTATATTTATTTTATAATTTCTTAATTTACCCCTTTAAATAGGGTATCGTATATAAAATCTTCTTTTTATTTATTCGAAAGTTTACGGGTATTAAGCGGAACGCGGTCTTTATATTATAAATTTATTCTTAATAATTTTACGGATTCTTCGTATAAAAATCCTATAGTTTCGATAGTTATAAATTACCTTAATTTATATTAAGATTAAATTAATTACGATTTATTATCGGGTCGTTTTCGTCTTTTATATTTAATTTTTAATAATTATTTTCGATTTCCTTATCTCCTTTACCTGCGATAATATATCGTAAATTTTCGATATTCTTTTAAATTATAATAATAGAGGCCTCTTTTTCGAGGGCTTTTTATTTATATTTTAATTCTATAAATCGTTAATCTACTATAAGATTAGTATTCTCTAATAAATCTCCCGTATTTTTATTTAGAGTATTAATCCCGTATATCTCGCCTTCGAGACAATTATTTTTAGAGAGATTTTTTATATTTTTAACGGATTACTACTTAAGAAGGTTAAGAGAGATTAAAATTATTAAGTTATAATACCTAGGGTATTTATAATAATATGAAAATAAATATAAAGCCTTAATAGGAAAATAATCTTTATATTTAAATAATAGAATTAATTTCTAAAGAGTTAGAGCGAGGGCTCCGAGCCTTTTATTTCTAAAAGAGCTCCGGAGTACCGGAAATTATAATATAATATTATAATTTAAATAGTATAACTACGTTGTATACTCTTTATATAGGATTTATATATTATATTTAATAGTTATTATAAAGCTAGTCTTAGTATAATATAATAATTTACTAGTTTCGAGGGCGAAACCCCTAGAAAGGGAGGTAATTATTATACTATATTAAAACTAGCTTTATAGTAGTTATTAAATATAATATATAGATCCTATATAAGGAGTATATAGCGTGGTTACGCTATTTAGATTATAGTATTATATTATAGTTCCCGGTACTCCGGAGTTTCTTTAGAAATAAGAGGCTCGGAGCCCTCACTCTAACTCTTTAAAAATTAATTCTATTATTTGAATATAGAGATTATTTTCCTACTAAGACTTTATATTTACTTTTATATTATTATAAACACCCTAGGTACTATGACCTAATAAATATTCTACGAAATATTTATCTTTTCTAGAATATTACGTAGAATTACTTATAATTTAAAATAGGGTCTAGTTTTAAAATAAACTACCCGTACTAGTTTCTTAAATAATATATATAGTAAATAGGGAGTATATTAAACTCTATTTTTACCGGGCGTAGTATCTTAAATATATTTATATAAGAAAATTAGTTAAATCGAAAGATTCTAGCTTTATAATAACGAAAGTATTAATAATTCTCTATTATATATATTCCCGAGTACTAGCTTTAATATTTTAAAAAATAATATAACTATACCTAGTTATTTAATTATTAGTCGTAGGTAAAACGGTATATATATAGTATTAAAATAAGCGCGTTAATATCTATATAACGCCTCTTTATTTTATTATAATTTTTCGAATATCTTTAAACCAGTAGATATAAGATTTTAAATATATATTATTTTATTAATCTACTAAATATACGGTCTATTAACGGTATTAGATATTTAATATAATATTTATATTACTACTAGTAATTATAGCCCTCCGCTAAAGTATATTCTAGAGGTAGGCGAATTATTCTAGAAGGGTTCACCCTCTAATTACTCGTACTCTTTAATTACTCGTTTTATAGAGTTAAAGCCCGGAAGTCCCTTAGGCCTCTAAAGAACACCCCTAGGAATTCGTCCTCCGGGTAAGAATTCGGGAAGTTACCGGGACTATTCTTATCACGAAAGTAATTAAGACTAGGGGGTCTCTAAGTGGCTTCTAGGTATCAACTCTACGGGTGAGCGGTAAGAGAGTACAAGTAGTTAGAGGGTAAACCCTTCTAAAGAGAAATAACGTACTCCGCCCTTTTTCGAATATATACTCTCTACGCCTACTCCCTCGATACTCCCTCTCTAGCCTCTATATACTTGGCCCCCCCTAATACTTCTCTTATTCCCTCGGTATTCTCTCTAAAGTAACTATACTCCTTTCCCGAAAATCGTAACTATTATTCTAGAAGCGCCTCTAATAGATCTAGACACTCTTTCCTAATTATTACTTTCATTCTTAGTAACTAGTATCCCTACGGGTACCTAGATATCGGTTAATTTAATTTATTTTTAATAATCCTTTACTACTCCACCTAAAGACGGCGTTATTTAAAATATTTTATCGTTTATTTTACCCTCTTTTTCCTTAGATACTTTATACCTCTATATAAACTCTTATATTAATTTAAATAACCTTAATTTAATATATAGGAGTCTCCGCGCTAAATATACCTTTAATTTTAATATCCCGATATATTTACTCCTAGGGAGCGATATCGCGGAAACTAAATATTCTATAATATAATATTTATAAATCGAGGACTATCGTAATAGTATTATTATTTAAGGATACTTTTATCCTAGAATATAATATTATCGTTATTTAAAAATTATAAAAAGATCTTTATAAATACTCTATTTATAACTCTATATTTAATTCGTTTAAGTTATACTACTTTAATTTAAGAAAATATAACGATCTTATCTAAATATATTATTTTATTTATAGGAGGATCGACCCCCGAAGGGTATAATAATTAAGTATATTTAATACCGCCCGAATAATATTACTATATATCGGGCTATACGATATAGGCGAGGATAACGGGTAAGTTTATATTAATATTTATAACGTCTATAGTCCTCTAGAGTAATTTAACGAATTATATAACCTCTACTACTCTTTAAATAATAAAGGTAGGTTCTATAACCCTAATAAAAACTACTATAAATATATTATCGTAGAGGATTTTAATATTCACTACTTAATTTAAAGAGGAGAGGGTATAAGTATTAATAACCGCGTAGATATTATATTATAATTTATAGACGAGTTTTAATTTATTTAGTACCTACTAATTAATACTAAAATATAAATAAACTATAATAACCTCTAATCTATACTAGATCTATACTTTATAACGGTAGGACTTTACGACCGAGTTATATATTATAAAATAATCCCTAATTTAAATTATAATTTAGACTATAACTTAATAAATACTAGTTTAAATATTATTATTAACGAAACTCCCGCGGTAATAATATTCATATAGAACTAAATAAATATTAAGGATTTTAATATTAAATTAAAACTCTAACTCGCTTAAATCTCGCTAATATACGAATTCGGACTAAACTATTTTATAAACTAGATAATCGATATAATTTATTATACTTTAGAATTATATATCTCTAAAAAATATTATAATTTTTATATAGTCCCGGGATTCACCCTAGAGTATAAAGAAATAATTAAAAAAATCTAGAGACTCTATAAAGAGGCCCAAAATCTTAAGGGATAAAGGGTATACTCCCTCCGATTAAATTAAATTAAAAAAGTTTATAAAAATACTAAAAGGGCGAAAAGTAACTTTATTAAAATAATACTTTATTAAATATATAGGGACCTTATAGAATCCGTTTTAAATAATATAACTAAAATTTAGAAACTCGCTAAATAAGTAGAAAATAAATATATATTTTTTAAACTCTTTACTCCGGACCTCTAACGCCCGGATAAATCTATAGTATATAATAAAACCGAGAAAACTAAACTCCTATATAGAAAGTTCTTCCTAGAGCCTCCCCTAACGGATTTTAATAATATCGAGAATATTAAATACTCTATATTATTCGATTTCCCTTAGGACGTTTTAAATATAGAGATTATTTATATTATTAAAGATATTAGAGCCGATAAAGCTCCGGGTCTAGATAATATTATAAATAAAACTCTTAAAATTATACTTCTAGCGCTACTTCCCCGACTTTAGGAATTTTATAATAAATATTTTAAAATAGGGTACTACCCCGTAATCTTTAAAGAGTTTATTATATTTATACTACGAAAGCTAGGTAACCGCGACTACTCGATAATAAAGAATTACTAATTAATCGCGCTACTCCTAACTTTAGGTAAGGTAATAAAGAGTATTATAATATTTCGGATTAACTACGCCGCCGAATAAATAAATTTACTCTTTAGAAACTATTTTAGGGGTCGTAAAGAGACCTCGATAAAGAGTATAATATATATTTTAATTAAGAAGATCTACGCCGCTTAAAGGGATAATTATACCTATAACCTCCTCTATTTAAATATTACCGGTATTTATAATAATATTTCCTATAAACGACTACTCTATAACCTTCGTAAGCGAAGAATAGGCGGTATAACTACGGAATAAATAACTAGTTTTATCGCTAATAAAACTATATCCCTAAAATTTCTAAATTATATAATTAGTAATTTCGCGGTTAATATAGATATTTTATAGGGATTTAGTATATTACCTATACTCTACCTATTTTATAATATAGATTTAGTAGAGTTAAGTAACGATATCGTTATAAATATTATAATTACTAATTATATAAACGATATAACGTTCCTTATAACGGGCGAGATAGTAAAAGAAATCGTTATATAGTATTTAAAAATAAAGATAATATAAACCTAGGATTAGACTTCGCGATATATATCTATATTTAATATTATTAAATTTAAATTAGTTCATTTTATCTCTAAAGTTAAAACAATTCCCGTCGCGCCTATAATAATATAGTTTCTAGGAGGCGGTAGTATAATTTTAATAAATAAAAATAAAAAAATTATTTAGGTATAGTAATTAACGTACGCCTATATTAAAATAATTATATTAACTATATAAAGAGTAAAATTACTAGGCGACTCGCGATATTTACTATACTTGTAGGTTTAATTTAAGGAGTAGAGATTAAGGACCTTTATAATATTTATATTTCGATAATCCTCCCTTAATTCCTCTACTATTACTCCGTTTAGTATATATTAAATAAAGGATATAATATTAAAGGCCGCCAGGATAAGGCCCTAAAGTATATATATTATATATAAAGGAGGGCGGCCGTAATTATCGCCGGAGTTTTTCGAACTACCTTAGGAATAATCTTTAATATCGAACTTTATCTTTTACTAGTAAAGGAGTATCTAGATATTACCCTCGCGGCGGTACTTTTATATATAAAATCTAGTCTTATTTACTTTTACCTTTTATAATTTTATTTAAAATTATAAATTTATACCGGTAGATAAGGTAATAACTAGAATTTAATAAATTTATACCGAAATCCTAAAGGTAGGCTAAATATTATATATATAAAATTTAATCTACTCTAGAGGTAGGAATTTAGGTATAAGGTTATATATAAAGATAAACTAAATAAATTAGAATAAAAAGTCTTTATTATTATTCCCCCGTAGTTTAAAAGTATTTTTATTAAGATAGCGACTTCCGCCGAGGAAGCGACTATTAACTACGACTATATTATATATAAATATAGGTACTTTACTTATTATACCGATAATAACGATATCAATAGTCTAATTAATATATTAGTAGTATATATTATTAATCTCTTTAATTTTAATAACTTTACCGACTCTACCCTATTCGAGGCCGAATATAGTACGGTACTACTCGGCTCTAATAATAACTTTATAATATATATTAAAAAACTTTATAGGTTATTAATAATTATTTATATAACTATTAAAGACCCTAAAAAGGGGTACTATAACCACGAGTATAACTATTACTTAATAATTATTTTCACGGATAACTAAATTATAATTCGCTTTATTAATAAATTTAAATATCCGTTAAGCCAGTATATTTTTAAGTTAATTATATATAAACTTAATTATCGTTAATAGCGCTCGATCGAGATCTATTAGATCCCGGTTTATATAGGAGTATTTAATAACGAGCTAGTAGATAGAATCGCGAAAGAAATTATAAACTAAAGAGAGAGTAGTTTAAATATATTAATAATTATCCCGCTCGATTTATATATTTTTATTATAACTTAAATATACTTAGTTAAAGTATATACTAATAGGTAATAAGCGGCGAAATAAGAGGTATTAGAATATAAATAATTTATCCACCGCCTAGAACCTATCTCTAATTTATATATATTAGATAAATATAAAAACTTAGACCGCGCCTATAGCTCTATATTTATCTAGGTTTATATATAATATATCGGTTTAAATAACTACCTATAAAGGATTAGAGTTTATTAAAATATCGAAGGGCCCTAATATTTAAAATATAAATATAATTAAAATACTAGAGACTACTTATTATTATATTACTCCGAGTTCGCGGACCTAAAAGAATAAATAATCTAGGTTAATAATAAAAGGGTAAATAATTTAATTAACTTATTTAGGAACCCCGAACGAGTAATTAAAACTATTTAATTTCTTATTTAATATAGTAGACTAAAGTAGTTCATTATATATATAAATAGGAAGGGCTATAAAGTATAACCGCGCTAAACTCTAGGGTATATCAATATTAATAACCGATAATTATACTCTATAACTACTACCGGTTATTATTAAATAAATATTAACTAAACTCCGTAATTACGATCGAGACCTATAAAAGAAAAGTCTCCCGACTATATTCGGTATTTTATAATAACGCTAAACGGGTCCCTAGCCAAGCTTTATAAACTATTATAAAAATAATTAAATAATTATAAATTATAATTTCGATATATTATTAAATAGCGCGGCGATTAATTTCGATACCTCTATAATACCTTTAAGACCCTACGGCGGGTGTACTTTTATACTATATTAATATTAATTTCTAAAAATCGAAGGAAGCCTACCTAAATAAAACTTATAATTAATTCTTCGGGAAAGACCTTAATATACCCGAAATAATTTAAATAAATATACTATAAACTAAAATTAAAACTATAATTATATCGTTATTACTATAAAGAGGAAGGAAATAAATTAGAATAAAATAAAATTATTTAGGATTCGGAGTTAGGACGGAATAATTTAGGGCGGGAATATATATACTTTTTAAATAATAAAGAATTTATTTTTATTTTTAAGAGTATAATCTCGGATAAATACCTTTAAGAGTTATATTTATAGTATAACTCCTATAAATATCTTCTTTTAATTTTATTTCTTAATAACTATTTTTTAAATAGTCGCCGGTAAAGAGCTAGATACTCTATTATTTATTTATTATAAAAAGGTACTACCGGGGTTCCGGCTCTTAAATTATATAATCTTTAAACAGATAAATAAATATATAGGAGTATTACTTTTAAACTAGAATACCTTCTTAAGGCGGTCCCTAAGGAGTAGAGGGACGATTTTACGTTTATAAACATAAGCCCTATTTAGCTAGTTTCGAGCCAGGTTCTAGGTATAGTGTCCGGGATTAAGACTCCCCTGTATACCGAAAGGCGGGTCAGATATATGAATAAACCAACCAACCAACCAGCAACCACCATTCCTAGGTTCTGCTTTACGCGACGATTTCATGAGGAATATAATTCTACCGAAGTTTGACGTAATCCTAAGTGGTCCTTTTCACACATATAATAAGGATCCTTAAACGTAGCCTTATGGCTCTGTGCTTCATATCAGTAGTATATAAGATACTACTTAGAGCATATACGCTGAAAATTAAGAGTTCGTTAGTGGACGTCAAGGTACCTACATTTACGAATGCGCAAAGCTCTATTTTGGGGCTCCCAGCAAAATTTTGGGGGTGCGGATTTATTTGACAAAATCTCTGTTGTATCAGTAAAGAAAGCCATAAGAGGTCAGGATGATTTGGACAAGCTAGGCAAACAGGAGTGTCATTTTCTATTTCCTCCAATCGATGTTGTCCTCAGCGTGGAAATAGCTTGTCTTCACTATCACATTCTCACCGCTTTCATTCTTTGCCTCGAGAGTGGTCTGGCGGATCATATCTGGGTCTGCACATCATCTTCACATATATGGTTTCCATCTTGCTAGCGGACATCGTTGTCGCGCTCCTCGTTGCGTTCAACAAAGATACACGACGGCTCGGAAAGAAGGTGTGGATCAATCATGCAATGTCTCTTTCGGCGAGGCTTCAACGGTCTGGTATTGTCAAGAAGGAGCAGCGTCCTTCAGATCGGCCACTGTCGATGCGGAACGTTCGGCCTCAAAACGTCTATCTATGCGCTCGAGGACGTATTCAAACATGAATTGGGATGACCCGACGATGGACTGGGAGGAAAAATTAGGCCGTCATCGAAAGGGTAGTGTTATTGGATAGAACATGTGGACACAGCACTGGAGTTTTAGAGGGGCGGACGTCGTTGACACGGCGGCGGTGGCCCAGCAACTGTGTACAACTAACAGGAGGCTTTATGGTAATGATCATTGAGCCGACGTCTACAATTAAACTGAAGGCTGGCACATTGTACATGGGCTTCATAAAGGGGAGAGGACTGATAGGTTCTTGATTTAGTGTTGGATACCCCAGAAGCGTACGCTCGAGAGCCAGTCTCATATTTAAAGATAAGAATTTGACATGTATTACGATATTCAAGGACTTTTGGAAGTGGTAGTTCAGAGTAATTCGTCGTTGCCAATATGATTCATACGAACTTGAGGCAGCGATGTACGGGGGAAAGAGCTTCAAAGATACAGAACGAGAGTTTTCAAGCTCCAGATCTTGAAAGTGAAGTCGGTCGCGTTCGTTACCTCTACTGATATGTAGAGCGTGTCCCGTTACACATGATCTCATGGTTGTCTAATGATTTGATAAGGGACGGTGCATCCTGAGCTTTAAACGAAATCAAATGTACTTGGTGACTTTCAACAAATGAACTTTGCTTGCTGAGTCAGTCTTCTTGAGGCCTTGCATAAACATGCTTTCGTCTCCTTGCTCGCAAGCGAGGGTGTATTTTGTCAAGCGGTGAAATCTGCACTCGGCTTCTGCATGATTATATCGCCTGAACACAGGATGATACAGAGGTGAGGTAGCAACGAAGGATGAGGCGCGTAGCCCCCACAGCTATGCAAGCTACTTATGCCAAAACTTTAGAAAAGCCTACGTGTTTACTGTAGCACGACAGCCATGGCCCTCGCACGTCATGCCGGAGTATAGTGCGGATTAGCTAGCACCTCGCACTTCGCTCCATCCTTACAGTCTCAAAACGGACAATCTATTGCATGGAGACCTTGATCATTCCAATTGTTTGTTTCGAGGTATCCAGATGAAAGGCAATTTGCGAGTCCTGTCGAACGGAAACATGATATCTCTGCGTGTGCTCTACCTCGTAGAAGCGGGATCCTGCAGTGCGCGGCGGCAGCACATTATACCCAGACCTTCGATTTCACCTTGGACTCCATGAACTTTGCGGTCTTTCACGGCAAGCTTTGACATGATGCTGAACCACATTTCTCACCAACGGCGCGCGAACGCTTGCTCTGCGGAAGTTTTCACAGCCAATGATGGATTGCGGTTCCGAACACTCCATCCGATCTTGGGGGTAGGTATGACTTTACTCCTGTGACCATCCCATCGAAGGCTAGAACGAGGTGAGTCGATTGGCATTTTGATTCGGTCAACGTTTTCTGCAGAAGTCAAAACACCCGCCGCAAGTCTGAAGAGGTCTGGCTCTACAGAGTTCTATGGGCCGGATATACTCCGTAGTGCGGCGAGCGTCTTTCTTGCTTTGATCTGGTTTCTGAAGGCTTCTGGCCTTCACAATGCAACCGAGGCTGGCCCCATGACGGTCATTCTGCAAGCGACGTCCATGTTATCTTTACGAGAGCTGCATAATTCCCATGCAAAGCCGCTGCTGCAAACCACTCGGCGTCCAGCGGGAGCGGAACTTGGAAGAAAAGCTAAGCTTTGCCGTTGTTGTTCAATCAGGCCAACTAAAGTAGACTTTAAAACGCTGCGGGTACTTGGCATGCCCAACTTGCAGCAAAAGCTGAATGGCCAGGTCTAGACTCTCACACCACAAAAACTGCTCACAACGTCGCTTTCTGCTTCTCATTCTTTCTACCCTAATTGCTCCACCATAGAGAACAATTGATCTTGATTAAAATTCTCATCTACAAAGATTGTACCATTGACTGTCTTTATACGTTCAAAAAGGATCCTGGATAGCAGCTTCCTACATCCTCACACCTTAGTTCACACCTCCCCAACTCACTCGTGCTTAGCCTTTCGAAGTCTGCGAAACCCGCTTGCATGATAGCCAGCAGTATTGACAATCCTCTAAACCATTCATCAGATAATGCAACAAATAAGATGACCACAGAGGCATCGGTCTGGCCACAGCCGCTCATGCCTAACCGGGAGAATGTGGCCAGCTCAATTGGAGAAACATCCTTGAAGGGTTGCCGAAGTACTCGAGGCTATTCAAATTCTCTAGTCCCCAACTGTCTAGCATCTAAAGAGAATGAGCTGGAGAGCGACAACTTTGCCGGCCTTGCTATCAATGACCGGGCCAGCTCCAGCACTAACCACGAAACCGGACTTTTACTACCCCTACATATGAAAGCGCGTCAGAATCTTCAACTTCCTTCCTTTAAGTCTTTGGGTATAGCTTCACGTCTGCCCGACGCATTACTCACCCCACCCGACGAGAGTATTTTTGAACTTGGGAAGCCTGCAACACTCTCTCATTTCTCCAGAAGCTCCTCATTTCCACCAAGCATGCCGAAGACGCCTTCACCTGATCTCACCGACTTCGCATCTGAGGTGGGTTATACACTTACCACTTCCAGGGCTCCAAGCTCGACGCAGCCCACCATGCCAACGACGGAGCCCGAAGGCAATGCTGACGAGGAGGACGGCACTGGCCCTATAAGTTCGAGCAGCGAGGATGAAGAGTATCTTCCCGAGCCCCCAGGATGGCTGACGGAAGCTGTTGAACCTGTCGGTAAGTTCGCCGTCTCATATAGTTCTCGAAGTCCTGGCTAACGATTTCAGCCAACTCTATGGAACCTGATGCCATGAACAATGTAATTAACGTGCTCTGCCATTCGCAACCATGTCCGCTGTCCAATCAAACAGTAGAGACAACATCATTGCCAAACACCACCTCAGCCTTTGGCAGTCTGCTCTCAGCCATTCAAAACAAGGTTGACTCAACAGGCTGCTACATCGACATTGTCCATGCTGTCCCTATCAAGTTCAACATGGGCCAGATACCAAATAGCCCGGCAACCACTCCAGGAACCCAGAACACCGCACAGCATGACTACTTCAACATGAACACCTTTTCCAAAGCCGTGGTAGCAATAGGCCATAACGAGGCGCTAGAGACCTCAATTCCCTCCTCCCCACGCCCTGTCGTACCTCCCGCGAGCGTCGCTGTGTCCCTCCTCGAGCGCTTCATACCGCCATCCACTGCCGAAGAATACCTCCACCTATTCGCGAATGACGCCCCCTCTGCTCTGGCAAATCGCCTTTTCGAGTTGTCCCCCCAGAAGGGTAGTCTGATTTTCATCTATCCCACATCTCTCGGAGCCAGTACATTCGCAAGTACTTATCTTGGCCCACTCCTACATCCGCTTCTCCGTACCATGGTCAGCATCCACAACCTAAGCATGGACTTCGGCGCCGGCGTCGGCAATATCCCAGCCGTGGATCAGATGCTACCCTTTGATCGCATGGTCCAAAAGCTCAATCTACTCCTTCGCAAGCTCAGCCGTGGCACCAGCACCGTGCAACATCGATTGGCCCCCAATCCCCGATACACATTGGTAGAGAAGAGCTCGCAAGTGGTTCAACTGGATAGAAAAGTGTGGACGGAGTGGTGGGTTCAACAAGAGAGTGGTCGTATCAGGACGGTCGTGGAGCGATATCTAAAGAGAGGGTCTATGATGCCTGTCGGGAAAGATGTGACGGCTGCTACACTGGTGCAGGAGGTGCTGGATGGAGTGCGTTCAACACGTTCTTACGCTGAATATGACGAAGCCCGCGAGGGAATCGAGGTTGGGGTATTCGTGATCAAGAGGACTGCATGAGCAACAGGAGTGAGGTCGAAAGGGAGGGTTCTTACTATAACGAAGCTGAATCATGATATGCGCTTGTTTCTTCATAGCAAGGCGTTGGGGCAGCTCACCATACTGCATAGCGAGGTTGTCATTCAATGGGTAGCCGAGGAGATAGAGAGACACATTGGGATATATCCCTTAATGATATCACAATTTTTTGACCACATGCACTTCGATTTGAGGAGCTTTACACGAAAAGGTCTTCAGCGATGATATCTCGATACAGCCTATGGCACTATATATGGGCACCACCTTTGCGCTCGCGGTACGGTTAACATCACGCAGCTAGCTTCGATCCCGCCACTTCACTAAAGTGTTTGTAAAGGATCATACCGTCATACAGATATACTTCCATCTAAGCCTACCGCACTAAAACCCTACGATGATCTTCGCGCTGCTGAATTTACAGCTGTGCGGCCTTTCGAACAGCGATGTTCAATTGGTAGGGTTTGGCAGTATGCAGCAGCCTCCCACGTCATCTTAAAAATAGATTTCAATGAGAGGCCCCATAAGCGAGCCCTTCATTGAATTTTATTTTTAAGATGACGTGCCTCCTACATGCATCCAAGGCTGAGACGGAGGATTCGTAAGAGCTGGGCTTTGACGACAGGTACGCTCAGCTACAGCGTACATACGGCTGGCTTTGCTTCTTGGCAGAATCTCAGAGGTTCATCAAGCGATACCTGGCAATTGGTGTGTCTTGCGGCATAACGTGTTAGACTTTATGTATACTCGTGCAGCTATGCCACTACACTACCTTTTGGAGTTTCTTTCGAGAAAAAATGCTGATCTGAGTGCCTTTTTTTTACTATGGACACCTCCGTTAGAATATTCCCGGTTCGATTACTTACCTTCTGCTTCGCAATTCAACTTGCTAGTATAACATATTACTCCCAGATGGATCAAGTGCTGGCGGATCACCAGCCTATCAGGCATGCAACTCGACAGCAAATGGTGTCCATAGCGCCTGCTGCAACCCAGGTGATCCGCGTTCAATGAATGGCTACTGCTTGGGAGACTCTGGGCTCGTATATCGAGGCGGCTGTAGTGATAGTACCTGGACATCTCCGCAATGCCCTGCATTGTGTAGAGATTGGAAGGGAGCCCGGCAGCTACGGCGGGGTGCTGTAATACCACGCTCCTCAACGCTTCAAAGACGGAATAGACGTATATGGATCACGCGTTCATGGCAACGTAGGAGGTCTCTAATGGAAACGTTGCCCCTGACCGTTATTTGAATTGATCGATTGCTGACTCTATCTTACTTCGAGCGACGAGTACTAATCCCATTGATCAAGTCGACGAAGCTCGGGAGTCTAGCTCTATGAGTAGAATACGAGAAGCGACACAGATGCTAGAACCGCTATGGAACTACCTCGTTGATAAACGGACTTAGGTGTTGTAATTTCTTTCGGGGAATGGAATTACCAGTATCTCAAGGATCTATCTCCGTATCGGCAGACCTGCCAAATAGGGCTGTGTTGATCGAGTCACTCGGGTACGCGGACCACAGCCGTTCTACCCGTCTAAGGATCATGACTCGCGCGGGTGACAAAAGAATCCGGACATAGCCGCACAAATTTTGGTGGGGATCTCCACTGCTAGTATCCTTGGTATGTCCGGATTCTTTTGTCACCCCCGCGAGCCTGATAAAAGTTAGAAAAGGATTTGCCAGAAGAAGAAACTATGACGTTCATTAGAGATATGCGCCTTTCTTACAAATCCACAGACCAAGTCACTCCTGTTGGGCATTCGTTAGCGCCGTCATCCCAAAGTCCTCGAGGGAAGTCCATAAATATGAAGTTATTTCCCACCAATAATCCGCCATATCCGTTGCCCACACCACCCATCTTTTGCTGGCCATAATCTTTTTCCCACCTTCTATTCCCAGTATATCAAGACAATTAAGAGTGATATGGTGTTCGGGCAGCAGGTTGGTAGTGATTTCTATCGCCTACGCGCCCAATCAAGCAGTGAGCTCTTGGCCGGTACAATTGGGAATCGTACCGAACGCTAACGCCTTCTTTCACCCTGACAGACCCAGACTCTAACTTGCATAATATACACCCCCCAGACCGGCAGGGAAATCACCACGATGAAGAAGCGATTGAAGGGGTCGAGCTGCCTACGGGCTCTACCTCCACCGCCGTTCCCAGCACGGAAACCTCTTCGGCATCAAATGTCGACGGAACATGGGGCGAGCGAGACGTTGGCGGACCGGTCAATCAACGGATGGCTATGGAGGAATACGAGGCGATGCGGCGGGAGCTCACTCAATTGAGTCAGACGCGGTCGAGGTCTAGCATGAGGACCAGGGAAGACGGTGGACTATTCCGAACAATGACCGGCAAGAGCAATAGGAGGGGCGAGACACCTAGACCTCAACGCACGGCTACCTCCACGACGACAGGCCGGGGGACCAGTGAAGCCGATGACCTGGAGGCTGGAGACGCAGAAGGCGTGGCTGAGAAGGAGGAGGAGTTCGAAATGGGACCATTCCTTAAAGAGGGCTATTTCGAGAAGCGAACAGATACCGGTGCATCTGCTAAGAAGGTTGGGGTAGTGTTCAAGAATTTGACAGTCAAGGGTGCGGGGAGCACAGCAACCTCAACCAAGACATTGCCAGATGCGATATTGGGGACCTTTGGGCCAGATCTATATCATCTGATATCGCGATTCATTCCGACTTTGAAGTTCAACAGACACCAGCAATTGAGGACCTTGACCAACGACTTTACTGGCATTGTGCGAGATGGAGAAATGATGCTCGTGCTTGGTCGTCCTGGGTCTGGATGTACAACATTCTTGAAAGCCATTGCTAATAAGAGAGGCGATTATGCGTCGGTGACAGGGGATGTTCATTATGGCGGTATCTCAGCTGAGGAACAAAATGCACATTATCGTGGTGAAGTCAATTACAATCCTGAAGACGATCAGCATTATCCAACATTGAACGTATGGCAAACTCTGAAATTCTCGCTGCTGAACAAGACGAAGAAGCGTGAGAAAGGCGAAATCGACATTGTAATTGATGCATTGATGAAGATGTTTGGCATCTGCCACACCGACAAGACCCTCGTTGGTAACGAGATGGTCCCGGGTGTATCTGGTGGTGAGAGGAAGCGTGTCTCAATTGCAGAAACCTTGGCTACCAAATCGACTGTGGTGTGTTGGGATAATTCCACTCGGGGCCTAGATGCTTCTACAGCACTGGATTATGGTAACTCATTACGCATCATGACGGACGTTAGCGATCGTACCACACTTGTCACCCTCTACCAAGCCGGAGAGCAAATCTACGAACTCATGGACAAGGTTATGGTCATTGACGAAGGTCGAATGGTTTATCAGGGCCCGGCGAACGAGGCAAAGCAATACTTTATTGATCTTGGCTTGCACTGTCCAGATAGAGAAACCACCGCCGACTTTTTGACTTCCGCGACTGATCACGCGCAGAGAATTTTCCGCAAAGGGTACGAGGCTAGGGCCCCAAAAACAGCAGAAGAATTCGAAAAGGCCTTCAAATTTAGTCCAAATTATCAAAAGGTCCTAGCCGACATCGAAGACTATGAGAAGCACCTGCACGAGACAGATCACGTCGACGCACGAGAGTTCAAGCAAAGCATCAAAGAGCAACAGTCGAAGCGCGTATCGACAAAGTCTAGCTACACTGTCAGCTTCTGGCGGCAGGTTTCCGCTTGCACGCAGCGAGAATTTTGGCTAGTATGGGGCGACAAGCCCACGCTCTACACCAAGTTCTTCATCATTGTCTCAAACGGACTCATCGTCGGATCTCTCTTCTATGGGCAGCCAACCAACACGGCAGGCGCTTTCACTCGCGGCGGTACAGGCTTCTTTTCGATCCTCTTCCTTGGCTGGCTTCAACTTTCGGAGTTGATGAAAGCCGTATCTGGTCGAGTGGTCATTGCCAGACATCGAGAGTATGCTTTTTACAGACCAAGTGCTGTCGTGGTTGCTCGAGTACTCGCTGATTTCCCACTCATCTTTGTCCAAGTCATCCCGTTTACAATCATCATGTATTTCCTGTGCGAGCTGGACGTCAACGTGTCTAAATTCTGGATATACTTGCTCTTCGTATACACCACGACCATCTGTATCACAGCTCTGTATCGAATGTTTGCGGCGCTGTCGCCAACAATCGATGATGCCGTCAGGTTCTCTGGGACCGCACTTAATCTTCTGATCATCTACACTGGCTATGCTGTCCCTAAGCCTACTCTCTTGCATGATAAAATATGGTTCGGTTGGCTCTATTACGTCAACCCAATTTCCTACGCCTTCGAGGGTGTCTTGTCAAATGAGTTCGCAGGCCGAGTCATGCCTTGTGCACCAGTAGAGCTTGTTCCTCAAGGTCCAGGTACTTCGCCTCAATACCAGGGTTGCGCCATTAGTGGAGCAACAATTGGCAGCACGAGCGTGACTGGTGAGAGCTACATCGGCACCACTTATGAGTACACTCGCTCTAATCTCTGGCGCAATTTTGGCGTTGTCATCGCATTCACGGTGCTCTACATCCTGGTCACCATGCTGGGATCCGAGCTCTTCTCATTCGTTGGCGGGGGAGGCGGAGCCTTGGTTTTCAAGAAAGGTGCCAAAAAGCCTGCACCAGCAACATCCAAGGTCGCAGACGCTGAAAAGGGTGGTAACGCTGGCGACGACAGTGCATCAAGTGGTCGACTTCAAAACAGCAGTCAGGATGATGAGCCTGTGCCGAAGACCTCAGACAGCGAGACCGTCTTTACGTGGCAGGACGTTAATTTCAGTGTACCGTATGGGGGCGGTCAGCGGCAATTACTCAATGATGTACGCGGCTACGCCAAGCCCGGTGTGATGATTGCTCTCATGGGGGCATCGGGCGCGGGTAAAAGTACACTTCTCAATACTTTGAGTCAGCGTCAAAGGATGGGTGTCGTGAGTGGGAAGTTTCTCGTCGATGGTCGACCATTGGGGACCGAATTTCAGCGAATCACGGGTTTCGTGGAGCAGCAGGACCTTCACGACAGGACCGCAACTATTCGGGAAGCCATCGAATTCTCAGCCATCCTGCGCCAGGATCGACACATCCCTAGGGAGGAGAAGCTTGCGTACATCGAAGAGGTTATCGATCTCCTCGAACTGAGGGAAGTGTCCGATGCTGTGATCCTATCCTTGGGAGTTGAACAGCGAAAGCGGGTCACCATTGCTGTCGAATTGGCTGCAAAGCCATCTCTTCTTTTCCTCGATGAGCCAACGACAGGTCTAGACAGCCAGTCCGCTCTGACCATCGTGCGATTCCTCAAGAAACTCGCAGCAGCCGGTCATGGGATCATCTGCACCATCCACCAACCTTCGTCACTTCTCATTCAGCAATTCCACATGATCCTCGCCCTCAACCCAGGCGGCAACACATTCTACTTTGGCCCTGTTGGCGACGATGGCGCTGCTGTCAACAAATACTTCGCGGAGCGCGGCGTGCAGTGCCCACCACAGAAGAACATTGCAGAATTCATCTTGGAGACAGCAGCAAAAGGAGGCAAGCGAAAAGATGGAAAGAGATCAGACTGGAACGAAGAATGGAAGAACTCCAAAGAGAACGTGAACCTCCTCGAAGATATCAAACGCATCAATACTGAACGAGAGAAAGTCCCCCAGAAGAGCCAAGAGACACAATACGAATACGCGTCTCCACAGTGGCTTCAAATCACGCAGCTCACACGCCGCATGTTCACGCAGCATTGGCGTGATCCCTCATATCTATATGGCAAGCTCTTCGTCGCCGTCATCATCGGGATCTTCAACGGTTTCACCTTCTGGCAACTTGGCAACACGATTGCGGACATGCAGAACCGCATGTTCACGGCTTTCCTGATCATCTTGATCCCGCCAACCGTGGTGAATGCCGTTGTGCCAAAATTCTACCAAAACATGGCTCTTTGGGAAGCTCGCGAGAATCCCTCGCGAACCTACAATTGGTTTGCCTTCTGCACAGCGAGCGTTGTGACTGAGATTCCCATCTCAATCATCAGCGCCGTCATCTACTGGGTCCTATGGTACTACGCCACCGGCTTACCTACCGATTCTTCAACCGCCGGCTATGTCTTCTGGATGACCATTCTCTTCTTCCTCTTCCAAGCCTCATGGGGTCAGTGGATCTGCGCATTCGCACCCTCGTTCACCGTCATCAGTAACGTTCTACCCTTCTTCTTCGTAATGTTCGGCCTCTTCAATGGCGTTGTGCGACCCTACAGCCAGCTATCGGTCTTCTGGCGTTACTGGATGTACTGGGTCAATCCATCCACCTACTGGATCGGCGGTGTCCTCGCTGCTACTCTCCGCGATATCCCAATCGTGTGTGGACCAGATGAGGCGGCGATGTTTAATCCACCGCCTGGCCAGACTTGCGGTCAATACGCTGAAGGCTATGTCACTCAGCTCGGCACAGGATACCTGACCAATCCCGCTGCTACATCAGATTGTGGATATTGTCGCTATAGCAGTGGCGTCGAGTATATGGCTTCTCTCAACGTCAACCCAAGCGATAAATGGAAGTACCTACCCATCTTCTTGGCGTTCTGCGTCAGCAATTGGCTGCTGGTGTACTTCTTCATCTACACTGTGCGCGTGAGAGGATGGGCCTTTGGTCTGGGTTACGTCTTCGACGGATTGGGAAAGCTTGTTGAAGTGGTGAAGGGCGGTGTTGCCAAAATGGTGCCAAAGAAGAAGGCAACGCAGAAGGTAGAAGAGAAGGGTGAAGCTTGAGAATGTTAGCCGGTTTTTGTCTGGTGCAAGAAGCGCTGCATTACCGGTGTTCTAGCGAATAGAGATAGGCATAGGTGCTGTCTTTGAAAGAGGTGCATAGACGTACATATCAATAAGCGCAATAAATCAAGAGCTAAGCGCGCTCCATTCTCTTGACCAGTTTAGCTGCAACAGTGTCGGTATCTAAGATGTCGAGCTGTAGCTGCTTTGTCTACTCGAAGTACCGAGATAGCATTCTATCCCTAAATCAAGCCCATTGAAGCTGGCACCATCCATCTTCCCTAGTTCCTCAAGCCGCATCCATTCCGTACCCCGTTTAATCCGAGCCTTTTGCAAATAGTTCTACACTCTAGACGAACTGGATTCCCAGCTTAAAAGCCCCCCACTCCAAAGTTGTTGTTGGAGAAGTAATCCGCTCATCAGGCCCGCTTTCTGATTTTGCAACAGCTCAAATAAACTTCTTTCGTACGTACTATTTCTCGATTCTTTCCTCCTTGCTGCATAGCTGGTTGTTGCCATTGGTGCGCTATCAAATAGAGTCAGTGTTTGGTTTGGAAATCTAGAGCTACGAAAGGCATTTGAGGCACGTAGAGGAGCTGAGACGGGCGCATGGATCTAAGGAGAGCAGCGAGGGCTGGTAGAGAAGCCTGAGGGGTCAGTGGAGATTGAGGGAGTGTGTTGATAGGCGTGCCCGGGTGTGTAAAGGAGTTTTGAGGGGACGACCTAGGATTTGCAGACGAGGCTGAACAGAGGCGCAGGGACCCGCGAAGAAGGTTTAGCAAACGACATGTAAGTAAAAGGTAGAAAGGGTGCGAGGTTCAAGACGTCATCGTCAAGAGTCATTCCAAATATATCATTCACTCTTCGTCGTTGTCGCGGCAAATGAGGTGGGGTGATTCCCAAAAACCGCGCTAGTGCTCCACGTCCCCTTTCAGCAACACGCCCTTCTCACCAAATTTCATCAACTACAACACGGAGCAACTAACATCCGGACTCCGATATTCCTTGGCCACAATTAGGCTAGATAGCAGTGATGGCTTCTTCCGGTCCACCTCACACGCCTCCAAACCTCCACACCAGTCCACCAGTACCAAGGCATCGAGCTCGCGAAATGCCGCGTCGAAACCTGCATCAGCTGGCGGTTGTCAATGCGACTAATGCAGCACAAGCAGCAAACAACATGCCACCACCTCAGGGAGCCATGGGGCCGCCACCTCCTCCAGCTCCACCTCAGCCTCGTGAAATTCGAACCGATGAGATTCAAACCATGATGGAATCCACCGACGCGGACATTCAACGTCAAGGTAGAGTGGCACTTGGAAAGGCATACGTAGAGCACCTACCCAGAGTTCAAGCAGCTTCTCAACGTCTGCAACGTGCTCTCGAATTTCACGATCCAAATGAGTGGCCGCTTCCGACCGTGCCTGAAGATCTTGATGAGAGGAGGTCTGTCGTTGAGGCTAACGTAGGCGTTCTCCTCGCCGCCCTTGACGACTGCAAAGACTTTGGCCTTCCAATGCAACGCAACTCTGATAAAGATGATTTTTTCGATGAGGTTCACCAAAAACTGCACGGGTCCAATGCCGGCATTGGCGGATCTGGCCTTTCTGCCAAGGCTTCTGCGAGCCAAACGACAGCGAACAGCGCAGCAGTGAGCTCAGACACTCGAAAGCAAGCTGCAGCAACTCGTGGTGCAGCGAGCCCGACCGAGGATCAGACTCTAGCGGCGACTGGCGACAAGACGAACATTGATACAACCACAAGCAGTGAAACAAGCAACTCGACTGCGAGTCACAGCTCTGGTTTTCTTGATAGCCCAATGGTCGGCGAGGGTACCAGCTCGGCTGTGAAATGCCGCTCGAGCCTTCAAGATAGCCCAATGATCAGCGAGGCGGCCAACTCGACTGCAGGTTGGACCTTAAGTCCTCAAGAGAGTCGAACGACTGACGAGACAGACGATGCAACAATTGACCTCGATCAGCCTGGAACTCCGCCAGAAGCACGCCGTCAAGCTGCGTTCCACCCTGACTATATAGGAACCAGTGCTGAAGCATTCACTGCAACTATTCGACAAGGTATGCATATTTTTGGAGAGAAATTACTCTCATTTGTCATGCACATTGTACCAATATCTTATTGGAGCGGCGAGAGCGGGCAGGGGCTCCTGGCGCCTTCATGCCCCTGGGAGATGTCTTCACAAGCGTAGTCCTCGTCCAATGCATGCAGTACTGACTCAAAACTGCGTATAGGTCATGGCGCGACAAAGACTTTTGCTTTTCGACCTTCCGAGGTCAATTCTCCAGCGACAGCCGAACCAGACGTCGCACAGCTTACAGCGAGGCAAATTGCTAATCAGCGTCGTGACGGCTATGATCCAAACTGTCCAGGATACGCAGACCATCCAATGCATGGGATGGCCTCTCCTGACTTTGATCGTGAAGCCGCTGTAGCTCGAGCAGTCGAAATCATCTCACAACGTGCGATTGATGATGAAGATCAGTACCAAGAAGCTCTGGACACCTTTAATAAGCGCATTGCAAACAATGAAGATGTCGAGTTGGGCTACACCCACGAACATGGTTTTACTGTCCTATCACCAGAAGCTGCCATTGGCAGCGAAGATCAGGACCATGAGTCTTTTTCTAAGATGTCACCAGCAACTGGCGCTAGTACCGACAATCAGGCCAATGAGATTGCTTCTGCGATGTTACATGAGTCAGATGGGTCTGGCTTTTCTCGAGGGTCGGGTGTACCCGTCTCATCACCTGAATCAGAACTTTACTCTCCTCTCGGTGGCGTGGCACTCTCAGCTGGGTTGACAGATCAAAATTTGACCGTCCGCGCTCCGGCTTCGGCAGTTCAGTCCAATCGTCACACAGTACGTGGATCGTCACCGAGTTTTCTCGAAGCTTCGCCTATGAATCGTGAAGTCCCCGGCATCACCCAAGCTCTCGCAGCTTCGCCCATGACTCAAGAGGATTCGCATAAGAATGCTGTATTTTCAATCGATGCTCCGCTCATGGGAGATGGATATACAGACGAAGATTCAACAGCCGCAGCCTCCATGGTTCATGATCCGACGATTGACCAGAGTGAGCAAAAGAACAAAGAAAAGGCTGCATTTGAAACGAAGGTCCCTGCGAATGATGATTCCATGGGTCTTCAAGTCTCTGCATCCGGGAAGAAAGGCCGCAACCCAGCAGTGCCAGACCCAAGCCACCCAGGCTTAAAAGATACTTTGACTGAGAGGATGCTGAACTGGAATAGATTCCAAGCGCAGGCTTGCCTCTCTCTCACTCTAGAGGACACCACCATGCTAATGGAATCTCCCAAAACCATGCAAGCTATTCTCCTGCACCACTTTGAGGTCGGAATGAACGGAGTCGAGGCTATCTGCAAGGGAACCTTCTCAGCTCCAGAGACAGCTGAGGTGACGGCAGAGCGTGTACGGCGGCTTGAGAAAGTGGGTGCGCGGAAGAGGGGAGACGGAGGGTTTTCTGCAGCAGTAAAGAAGGCGCAGCAAGACAGTTGGTACGGCATAGGACTATGGGGGTTTTACGGCGTGAAGTTTAAGCAAACAAAGAAGGAAAAGAAATTGAAGAAAGGGGGAAAGTGGATCTGCTTTGGAGCTCCTTATGAAGCGTTCACTAACGAAGAGGTACAAGCTAGACAGCGGAAACAGGCCCTTACTCTTGGGGGCGGTAAAGACCGCGAGGGCAAGGACATTAGGAGTTTCAGAGCCACGGTTAAGCGTGAACGAGTGGGAATAAGCAAGGGAGGCGTTGGAATCCTGGATAAATGGACCTCAAGTGGCGCGTGGGCGGACGACGACGGGCTTTTCGCAGCCGTGAAGAAGGCAATGGCGAGTAGCGCCCTTCGCATCACCAATCTCTATGAGGACTACCTTGATCCGATCCCCAGGATCCAAGCGTTCCTGCCGGCGACTGTGGGTAAATCTACTGGTGTAAGTGATTAAGTCAATGACGATTTCTGGCAGGGAAGCTGTGGCTAACGTACTCTAGAAGCGCAAGGAGCCGTCGAAGGAATTGACACCAAAGGAGACGTAGGCAACGGAGAGGAAAAACAAGACGTTGGGCGACATTGTCGCACAGACGATCATTGACCAGACAGAGAAGCAGCATGCTGCTGCTGCCTAAGAACAGGTGCTAAAGGCGTTAGCGTTTCTACTCGGTCAATTGACTAAGTGCAATGATAAAGCGCACTGCAGACTCCATCCATTGGCGGCCATTGGCGGCCGTCGAGCCAGAATGAAAATGCAGGCTCTTTTTTTACATAACCTGATCAATGTGACGCTTGGTAGGGAACTGCGTCGTCACTGAGAACCGCCAGCCTTGCATACTTATAGACATGACATGGAACGCAAGAGTCATCTCCGTCACATCACGCAGGAAGTGAATGAAACATGGAGAAGTTGCTTTGGAGAGGTGAAGTGAATGAGGACCCTGCCAAGACCTCAATAGCGTTGTAGCGTTTAGCGTGTCATTTGCCGGGCCCGTCGTCATCCGCATACGCTAATTTTGCTCAAAGCGCCCACCTGCCCACCTCTACTCATACTCGTCTACCTCCAGAATCATCTCCCAACTCACAATTAAGCTTCTATCTCCTTGTGCTTGAACTTGCCAAGCAATCTCTCCCTCTGCCCATTCTGCGAGCCTTGGCACTCGCCCGACCCTCTTCCACCGCTTCATGGCCTATTCGCCCTCACCTACAAGTCTAGCAATAGCTGGAAACACAGCTCTTTTCAATCGCTACTCCGCATTACCTCCCGCTAGCCTACCTATATCAAAGCGCGATAAGAAAAGAATCCACATGGCGGACCGCCTCACTCAGATCAGCGTGGACTTCGCCGAGAATCGAGACATCCTCTACCGTAGGAAGCACCAAGAGTACCAGGCCGACCTTGGCTTCATCCACTCAGCAAACCCATACGAAGACAAGCCTTTGGAGGAACCGGAATACGATGGATCGGAAGACGCTGCGGGGAGTGCGGCGGCTAGTACTCAAGGCAGTCTATGCAACCCACACCTAGCACAACTGAACGGCCATCCCAGGCAGGAAGTTCCCTTCCTCAAGTCCGGCAAAAACTCTTCGGATTTTGTTCAAGAAATCAATGATGCCATGGAGCAAAGGGATGTGGATCTCAGCACCGTCGCAGTAAGCTACCCATCTACATTCACCCTTCTCGCCACGAAGACAGCGACTGTCCCCGTATCACCTACGCTAACCTTGATGACAGTACCGACACAACTTTCGAATCGATGAGATTCAAAAAGATCACGATTATCAAGTCGCCGTTGCTCACCGAGAGCACCTACGACTCAACGAGCAATTACGCCAGCGACTCATCCAGCAAGTTAATCAGAGGAAAGCATCATTACTCAAAGACAAGGAAAGACTCGATATCGGAGACACGAATACTCATATGTTACACCCGTCACAGTTTGGCCCCACCAGTGGTGCAAGTCCTGGTGGTCCACACAGTCAACGCAAAACTCGACATGCTCGTGCCAGATACGATTTTGAAGATCTAGAAAACGCTGGTGGAAATAACAAAAGAAAACGCAAAGCGCTCGCCGAAGGAGAAAATGGCTCTCCTACGCCTGCAGGACGTGATACCGAGCCTGCCATGTCTAAGGAAGCCTACGGGAAATTGGAAGCTCATCATAACACAGCTCCTCTATACTCTATCGACCGCCTCTTCTCCGAGCGAGAGTTGACGGAAAACCTCAGGGGAGCTTCATACGAGGTCTTGGATTCCATGAAGCACCGCAAATTGAGCAACGACTCCCAAGTCAACCTCGCCTTCGCCGTACCCACCAACGTTGATGTTTTTGACGCCGAAGAGGATGCTGCTGCCGAGGCTAACTTCGGGAACGACGGTGCAACGGACGACCCATCCCTCGCCGCTCCTGAGATGGGCCGGACCACCACGAATACCTCCTACCACGCCACCCGCTCCTCTCGCGTCCCGAACCTCAACACTGGCATCTCTGCTATAGAGATTCTCGGCGAACTTGCAGGACGCTATCAGGCGGTTGAGCGTATTGGATCATACACAAGGGAGCAGAAAGAGAGGAAGAAGGAAGACGAATACAACCGTGCCCCACCATTGACGGAGAATGAAGCTGAGTATGATCAGTTGTTGATGAGACAAGCTATGTTAGAGGAGGATGCTGGCAGGGAGGCGAATGCGAAGTTGTTGAACGATATTTCCGAGGAGAGAACGGATTACGTTAGTGGACAAAGCGTAAGGGTTTTCCACGGGGATAATGGAAGGGATGTTGGGGAGGCATGATGCGATCGACGATCGCAAGTGCTTTGCTGTACCTACGTTTCGTCTCGACACCGGATATTGGAAGGAAAGGATACAGGGGCCTGCTTTCGTTGTACATATGCTGTCCATGAATGACGAATCATCTACCGGCAGAGATCTGACGAGCGAGGCGTTCTACTGGTGGCCATGATACCCATCTCATCCGAATTGGCATTGTATATAGTTGGCTAGATCATAAGAATCGTTTGAACCATCTCATATACTCTCAAAAGCTATAGTCATGGTTCGTATCATAGATGCTTAATACTAGGTATCGTACAACCGAAGTATTACTCCTTCGGCTCATACAAGCATTCCCTAGCCCCTCTCCAAACGTCCTCAACAATAGCTAGGTTCGGTAGTAGATTCTGCACCATTGATCCGACGTTAGCCATTAACTCTCAAAAGCAGATACCAGGAAGCACTGAAGTCTTCAAACGCAGGCAGCCTGTTCGGATGCACTCACTGGGAAGACGACCACAACCTCTCCTTCGCCCTCCACCACAACAGCTAGGTAGTATCTCACCTCAAACCCCTTGAAGGCCTCATGTATAAAGATGTCGCGGATCTGCGAGGTTGGGATGAAGCGTGTGTTGCTAGGGACCAAGTAGGATGGGGAAAGCGTTGTAGTCTGGATACCAAGGGAGCGGAGGGTTAGAAGGGATTCTTCTGGCATGTGTGTCAGCTCAATGGGGTCTTATAGTGGAAGCATCGCAGTATTTATGGAAGTCGGAGGCCTAGTAGCAGCGAGTCAGGTGGTGATGTACCAGTATGGAATCTCCTGAATACGAGAAAGAAGCTCGCAAAGCTTAGCGGTCCAACATGTGACCAGGGCCATTCATCGATAGCATCTGAGACCACGATTGGTATGTAGCGAAAGCTCTTTAATAGCTTGCTGTATAGAACAGCTAAGGTCGCAAGGCCAATTAGGATCCGGAGTAAGAGGAGGAAGGCATGAATGGCCCGTGAAGGGAGAGTCTCGCGACGGGAGGCCGTGGAGACTGTGTAGGAGACGGTAGTCGGAGAGGGGCGGAGAGTAGTCAAGTGAGCTCGCGCGATCAGCATTGAAGCTGGATTCAGATCTCTTTCACATCCTTCAGTTGCACGTAATCAACAATACAATTTGTCGAAGTTTCCAAGTTGACGAGGCTGAAATCAGGAACAGGACTAGCGGCGGGATGGTCCCGCCAAGTGAGGTTCACTTTTGCGTCTTTCTGCTCGTTCTATCTACAATCAAATCATGGCGCCTTCACGATCTAGAACTCGCTCGCTCTCACCCTACTCAAAAAGAGCACAGGCCAGCAAGGCTGAAGCTAAATATACTCGGAGCCGCTCTCCAAGACGAGGAAAGAGCTTCTCGCCAACAACTCCCCGTCGAGACCGCGAAGGAAGTCGAGATTACAGGCGAAAAGACCGTCCCTCGCCTTCGCCGCCCCGCAGAGATCATGACAGGAGTCGCTCTCCCCGAAAGTGGCCAAGTCATTCGGCATCGCCGCCACGAAGGGAGCATCGGAGGAGCAGATCGCCGAGACGAAGACCTGATGATATAGAGAGGCCGAAGAAATCGGGTGGTGGTGGTTTCAAGTGGAAAGAGAAGCCGAGGCGTATTGAAGATGATAGGAAGGATGATAGGGGATTAGAGCGAGGCTACCGAGGTCAGGATAATGGTAAACCGAGAGTGAGATCGCCTACAAGGGAAGAGCAAAGGAGAGATGATGTGGGAGATACGGCTGGATCGTACGAGGATAGTAGGAGGAAGGACGATATTGATGCCAAATTTGGAGGACCAGCTCCGAAACGCTCGGGTGGATCGCAGGGGAAGGATGGCGAGAAGCCGAAGAAAGAGAAGAAAGAAAAAAAGCAGCCCACGATTGCACCAACGGGTGAGTCTCCTATGATTATCGTGAATGTGAACGATAGGCTAGGTACGAAGGCTGCGATTCCTTGTCTGGCGAGTGATCCGATAAGTATGCTCCCTCCCCATTTTCCCTCCTCATGTTAAGGAAGATGTTGATCACGGCTGGCAGAATTATTCAAAGCGCAAGTCGCAGCCCGTATCGGACGACAACCGCACGAGATCATGTTGAAGAGGCAAGGGGAGCGGCCTTTTAAGGATCAGCTCAGTCTCGAGGATTATGGCGTTAGTAATGGAGTGCAGCTGGATTTGGAGATTGATACTGGAGATTGATTGAGGGATGATTCAGGGGATTAATGATTCTATCGGCGAGAGACGGCTTGCAAAGGTTCCCGGGAGGAAGACGGACATGATGAGCCAGAGTGCCACCGCAATTTACAGATGATAGAGAGGATTACGAAAAGCTGTAGGGCTTCCAGAAGCCTGAAAGGAGAGTTTAGACGACGACTATACAAACAACAACCCGAATGCGGCAACTTCTGCTGCTTGTGACTTGTGACTTTTGATTGCGACATACTTCCTGCTCAATAGTCTCAGAATTGGTCTTCCCCAGGCTCTCATCTGGCCAAACATCCCCATCATATGCATCAGATGCGCGATCTTTGCTCTGGTCTCGCTACTGCAGAAAACACAGAGTCCCGATTGGAAAGACGACTAAATAATGTCGAAAACATGCTCGATATTACTCTCAAGTGCCGCCAGGAGCCGCTCAGCATAAGCATTCTGATTGTGATTCTCGTTAGGCTGCATACTCGTACCCGGGCGGGAGTCATGCGTAAAGTAATTGGGCCATGGCTGACATTGCAGCGGCCCAGTGCAGGAGCTTGCGACAACAGCGAGGTAGACAGCACCCCAAAATGGCTCCAATGATCGGGTATGAGCTCCACACGTGAAGCGATCGTTGGTAGCCTTGCAGAGATTTAGCATCTTGATGAGTTTTCAGATAAGAGCAGAGCCTCAGGGCTAAGAAAAAGTAAAGTTTGCGGGTCGCCAAGGCGCGGGCCAATTCGAAACCGCCAATTTTTTTTGTGACGTGCTTTTGAACTTCCCTCAAACTCGGAAAGCTCTATGACCCTGACTACTCTCTCAGGATGAACACCATTTCGTCTCTATCCTTGCCTCCTGCTTCAGAGGCAGACCTGGTCTTCAGACCGTCTTGAACCTTTAACACAGCTACGGTGCACAGCAAATCTTGCCCGAGAACGTCCTGCACTACACCCCACACGACACCCCCTGACCCCACGTTCCTCCACCTCTGCAGCCCTCTCTTATCGCCTACATATTCAATTGGTCCATTATGGTCCGTAACATTGTCGTCCTAGGGGGCAGCTCCCATCCCTCTCTCAATGCAATCATCTGCGACCAATTGGGCATACCGAAGGGGAACGGTGAGACTTCACACCGCTCTTGTGCTGCAGCCCCGCTAACATTTTAACTCAGCACTCCTTTCGAAATTCAGTGTTGGAGAGACTCGTGTGGAGATAGGAGAAAGTGTGCGTGGAAAGGATGTATAGTACGTGGAGGCTCCCTATGCCTCTAGGGCTATGGGTGTGAAACATTGTAGCTGACTCAGGACACACGTAGTATCATCCAACCAAGCGCAGGGAAGGTCAATGACATGTTGATGGAACTCCTCATCGCCATAAGCGCATGCAAGACGTAAGCGTAGTCTCCCAGAGCCTGTCGACCACATCCTGTCAGTCTTAGGTCCTTCGATACCGCCAGGCCTGTCGTTGAGTCTTGCGTTTATATACCAGAAGGGAAGGCTGACCCTACAATCTTCTAGAGCATCGGCGCGAAAAGTCACTGCTGTTCTGCCTGTAATTGCACCCATGAGACCTCATGAGCTGTCAAATACTGACAATTGGCTCAGCTCTTCCCCTACTCTCGGCAGTCAGACCTCCCTTATGACAAGACCGGAGCACTTCTTGCCAAGACCTCGAACGTGTTCGACAGCAAACCGGAGACACCTCATCCAGACCGCTCGCCCACGACTGGACTGGCCAATGGGGTCGAAGGTTTGCAAAAAGTGCTGAGCAAGGCCCATCCAGATGAATCGAGTGTCGGTCAAAATAGCGCCCAGAGTGCCCGGGATGCTGTCTATGGGTCATGCACGCCGAAACGCAGCAACACGCTGGACTCGACGAAGTCAGACATCTCTGGCCGCCACAGAAATGCTTCTTCAGCGCCGATGACCAATGGCATAAATCACGAGGACGATGTCAATGGCTTCTCACACTCCTCAAAGGATACTCCATTCCAGCCCCAGCCTGGGTACAGGCCATGGGTTGCACAGGCAGGAACATTGGTGGCAGATCTTTTGACTACCGCAGGTGCAGATCACATCATCACCATGGAGCTACATGACCCCCAGTATCAAGGCTTCTTAGACATTCCTGTTGACAATCTCTACGCACGAGGGGTCCTCACGCGGTATATTCAGTCTTCTATCCCGGACTACGAACAAGCCGTTGTCGTCAGTCCTGATGCTGGAGGTGCTAAAAGAGCTTCTGCCATTGCCGACAGCTTACAGATGCCGTTTGCCTTGATTCACAAGGAACGCCGCCCTACGAAGATCTCAGATAAACAGAACTCAACCATGATGCTTGTGGGGGATGTCGCCAATAAGACCTGTGTTCTTGTGGACGATCTCGCAGATACATCGAACACCATCACGCGAGCAGCCAAGCTCTTGAAGAGGGAAGGTGCCGAGATGGTCTACGCTCTGATCACCCATGGTGTTCTTAGTGGAGATGCCATCGAGAGGATCAACGCAAGCGTTTTGGATAAGGTCGTTGTGACGAATAGTGTGCCTCAAGAGGAGCACATAAGGAATTGCCCTAAACTCAAGGTTCTTGATGTTGGGCATATCTTTGCTGAAGTATGGCCCTCCTTTAAGTACTGGAAGCTAGTCTGACACCCAATTTTTAGGCAATTCGCAGAGTGCACCACGGAGAGAGCATCAGTACCTTATTTCAATACGACTGAGTATGGTCGTTCCATACTTCTGCATCTGCAATGGGGCAATCTAGCCCAAAAGTTCTACCATACAATGGCATTGGAGATTTGGTTATCTGTTTGCTTGACCAAGTGCTGGAGAAAGCACATATGACTAGATAGGCATAGGGAGGTCAATACGAATTAAAACAGGATACAGTATTTACGACGGTGCTTTTTGCACACGATATCGTCTTTGAGAAGGCAGGGAACGATATGCTGAGAACTGCTGCGAAAAGTTGGTGGGTGATTCTCCTGACGCCTCCGTTCTTTTTTGGGATATCCTTATTTTACTCATTCTAATACCGTGATCTGAGACCTCGCGTCTCCAATTGCTCAAATCACGATTATACCTCAAGTTTGGAAAATCCAGTGGTGTTCAGAATTGCTGGGGGCTTGGCACATGATCCTCCAAATTTGCCACGATTCCGGCCGTTAGATCCTCGGCCACAGGTATGACGTGCTGAGGGGAATGGATGAGTGGATGACAAACAGCCAATTATCAACAGTTGGATTATGAATTTAATTGTCGAATGATCACGAATCTTGCCTACCAACAATAAATATAAGAATCTGCCACCACTGGACTCCATCTGATTTTTTGCATCATCGCACACTCCATTGCAAGACTACTCAATACATTCACCCTAGTGCTTCATACTCCATCAAAACGTTCGCAACAAAGACCTTGATTGAGAAACCCCGGTGCCCTATCGCCAGGTCACTACTATCGAGTCTCAACCACATTGATTCTAGAGCGACAATGGCAACACAGACACAGACCCACGCTGCACCACCAGCAATGCAAGCCTCACACGACTCCTCGTACATTCCTCGCGGCTCTGTCAAGACCGCTCTCCAATTCTACAAAGCACCAGCCGACGGCTCAAAGCCGTTCAATTATGTCGAGCAGCCACCTGAGGGCCTGCCTCAACGGAACTTCGGCGACACGAACATTGAGGTCACCTTGAATGACATTCGAGGGAAAGAATCCAACTTCAACATAGATGACAACGCTTTCGCCACTCTGACGACCGGCGAGTCCGCAGAGAAGGAATTCAAAGACGACGAGTCGATCAAGAAGAATTACTATCCCGAGGTCGAGCAATTACTCCTTAAGCACGCTCCTGGCGCCAAGCGCATCCTGCTTTTCGACCACACCATCCGTCGCGCAACAGGTAACAGGAAGCCAGTCACGAGAGTCCATATCGATCAGACCCGGAAGTCTGCCACTGCGCGGGTGCACCACCACTTGCCCGCCGAAGCTGAGACTCTCCTTAAAGACCGCGTCCGCATCATCAACGTCTGGCGACCTCTTAATGGCCCAGTCCAGTCCTCGCCCCTCGCCTTCGCAGACAGCCAATCTTTCAAGGATGAGGCCTTGATTCCAATTGAGCACCGCTATCCTGACCGTACTGGTGAGACGGCAGCAGTACAGCATGATAACGAGCAATGGCATTACTGGTCGGGTATGGAGAACAATGAGAGATTGCTGCTTGAGTGCTTCGATTCAACACAAAATGGAAGGGCACCACATACTGCTTTTGTTGACCCGAGGACGCCGGAGGGCGCAAGGGAGAGGGAGAGTATTGAGGTTAGGGCTTTGGTATTTGGATGAAGAGAACAATCGATTAGAAAATTATTGATGAGAAATTCGACTCGACCATGACTGCATAGATTGGGCATTTGGGGCATAGGATGTGGAGAATCGGTTGTAGCATAGCATCTAGCTTCAGTCATTGTATATTCTTGCAAAATGAAGCATCAAACTCGATACTTTAATCCTGAAAACGAATTGATCCTATCCCGAAAAGGGAAACACATCCCTGCAGCCGATCACCCATTTTTGCTAAATCCGACTCGCATTCCGTCAGCATCGGATTCTTTAAACGCGGATTTGTAAGAAACACGCAAGGGCAAAGCAAGGGCGCGCTCATAGTCGCTGTCCCTAGGGATATTCACTGTCGTTATCATCCTTCTCCTTTCTTTTTTGCGTTCCTGTTTACTGCGAGAACTTCAACGACACCGGTGCCATCTCCGAAGCTTATATGACGTATTTATCGATTTCCGGATGTGCATCCTAGGATTACGGCCACCGCTTGAGCTAATCAGTGGTCGTTGATTCACCTTTCTATGAAAGCGTGTTCTTCGTTAAGGTAGGTTTCGTGGGACTTCAGCGCGTGAAGAGGTCGTTCTTCTGGTCAGCTACCCCTTCGTGGCTCAACCTTGACGCCCAATAGCCGCTGACGAAAGGCCACAATTGGGACCAGGCACTCCCCTCGTGGCAATGGATCCATCATCACGCGCTATGGCTCACTACAGCGGCTTCGACGGCATTTCAGAGCCAGGGAGTGGAACACTGCCTGTGTTCATGCGCAGAACGAAGACACGTCGTAGCAGAACGGTCCTCGTTACATCCATCTTATGCACCATACTGCTGATATGGGGTTGGAGAAGCTCAGGTGTCGGCATAGTAAGGCATTCGCTCGTCAGAGAAGATTCTTATACTAAAGGGTTGCTCAGATACCCAGGAGCGCTTCGAGGTTCTCAAGCACCTCTCTCATCTACCCACCACAAATAGCAATCTTATCACCCGAGCTAGCAGGCGACACAGAACCCCCATTGATGCCCTCTCCTCCACTCCACAACAGCACACTACATGGCTTGCAAAAAACAAATCCTGCCTTCCATCTCCTAATACCGGCTTCGGAGTCAAATGCTGATCTCTGCAAAACACTCCTGTCGTCATTCGTCCTCAGCTATCCTTCCCCTACTCTCGTCAATTACGGCAAGACTTTTGATGGAGATGGCTGGGATAGGGGTAGCCATGCGGGCAAAATTCGAGGAGTGTTTGATTTTCTGAATGACCAGAGTAAAGTCAAGGATGACGATCTCGTTATGGTCATTGATGGCTACGACGTCTGGTTCCAGCTCCCACCAGAGATAATGATTAGAAGATACCATACCCTGATTGATGAGGCCAACAAGCGATTGCGAGGGAGGTATGGCATGGTCATCGAAGGAAAGCCAGGAGACGGGACAGCAGATCGGATCCAGAAATACACTCAGAAAATTATTTTCGGCGCAGACAAGATCTGCTGGCCGAATCCGAAGGAAGATCCAGCATGTGCCGCTGTGCCATACTCCATACTCCCCAAAGATGCCTACGGACCAGAAACAGATAGGGACCCCGAGTCCTATCTCCATCGCCCTCGGTTCTTGAACTCAGGCAACGTGATTGGACCTGCAGCTGCTGTGCGAGCAATTTACAAACACGCCGTGCAAAAAGTGGAAGAAGCCAAACGCGGAGCAATAGGCGATCAGTTTGTCTTCGCAGAAATCTTCGGCGAGCAGGAATACCAGCGCGAGACGCTCCGCCGAGACTCCCAGGATACTCGTGGACGATTTTATGACTGGGTTTCCAACGCTCTCGGCACCTCCGAGTTGCCTCTCTCTGCAAATATTACGATGAACAATATGACGACCATCCCCGGCCAACGATACGAGTACAGCATAGGCCTGGATTATGGATCGCGTCTCTTCCAAACCATGACACACTCAGCAGCCGATATCGTATACATGACCTATAATTCCTCCGCCTACCTCTCCTCCGTCCAAGCCGCGCATCCCTCCGTCCACGGCTTGCCCTTCTTCCTACCGCCAGACCTCCAAAAAGCCGATCCACCTCTCTCCTACGCTTCACCAGGAAATCATACCTCTGGCCCCTCCGATGACGCTAGCAAGAAAGTTCTCCTCCTTCCATACTCCCCCGCGCTCGACACCCTCCCCTCAGGCTCCGACGAACCAAATTGGCGCACTATCCCCCTCGCCACCAACGTCTACGGCGCCTCCATCCCACCACTCCTTCACATCAACGGCGACAAAACCCTCCTCAAAACCTGGTGGCCCAATCTCTGGTTCCATCCCTACTCTCGCGCACTACTACGGCAATACATTCGCTCCACGCAAACACTGGCAGCGGCCAAAGCGGCAGCAAACGGTGGGCAAAAGTGGTGGGATTCAAGAGGCGGGAGAGGAGGCGTATGGACTGATAATGGGCAGTGGATGGCATGGGGTGAGGTGTGCAAGAACACGGAAGACGAGGTATTCGGAGATGGGAAAGGTGTGTTTGGGAAAGAGGAGGGAGAGATGAAGATGGTGAATTCGTTCGGGAAGGTGATTATTGGGGATGATGAATGAGCAATGATAAACAAAGAAACAAGCAAGCTGGCGGATTGAGTATCGAGATTGATTGGTATTGTTGATGGCTCATGGCGTATCGGCATTCTCTCGCTACTTTAGCTGGATATACCCATGGCTCGTGCAAGCTGGCTGGCTGGCTGGTTGGCGTCTGTCTTACTGGACAATAGAAACAGAATATGACGATAGAACGAAGCTTATGGCAAGTACTGCACTATCCCTCCTATCACCCCAACTCCAGCTGTGACTGGCTGTTGCATTAAAAGTATCTGAAGGAGGACAGGACCAAGTGCTTCTTCTGGTTGGAGTACTCTACCACATGCTATTGAACTAACTTATGAGCAAGAAGAGAAGCAGCAGCAAGATTTTCTTAGTGTCTCATTACTATAAAGTCGAATGTCCCAAGCAACGCCGTCGCTTGTCGTCCATGCTAATGCTCGTCCATGTCCATGCTCGAAATTTAAAAATCATGTACAAAATTCCTGTACTCAAGTCCACCTTCAATCATGTCGACTTTCAGTCCTTCTTCTCGCTCTCTACACCCGCCTCACAACCACACCAAGAAGCCCAGCAAGACACCGATGAGGCTTATGCCCATGCCAGCGACCGCATTCCCACCCATCATTATAGCTGGCTTGACGGTTGCAGCCCCAGCCTTCTTTGCCGTACTCGTAGGCTTCGCTCCACCGGTCTGCAGACCTCCAGTGGAAGTAGCAGCGCGATCGAGGGTCTCGCCAACACTGGGGAGAGAGACAGTAGGGTTGACAATCCAGCCGTTGGGTGTAGATGATGGGCATGCAATTGCAGGCTTGGACGCCGTCGAGGAGTAGGCGGAGAGCGCCACGCCTGTTGGGTGGAGGGTGGCCCAGTGCTTTTTCAAGTTGCTGTAATCTGGTGTTACTGGTGAGGGCGTACCAGACCTCGAAAAGCCATCAAGTGCGTCTGTATTGACGCTGGGATCCACGGTGGGCCCGTATGAGATCAAACCGTAGTCGTTCATCTCCTCGATCCACTCGTAGACAATAGCGCCAGACCAAGTGTTCTCCATGTCTGGACCAAGAATGGAGTCTTGGTCATCGAAAGTTCGTGGCTTGGGAATACGGCAGCCGGTCTCGGAGATAAAGATAGGGATCTGGAGGCCGGTGGCGTTGGTTACAAGCTGGTTGTAGCCACTGCCGTCGAACGAGGACTTGCCGCACCATTCGTATACGTTGAGGGAAAAGAAGTCGGCAGCGTCAGCTGGATTGTCACCGCAAGCCAGGTAATTCTGGAGCATAGGCCGCAATGAGGGGATGTCAGCTGTTGATTCGGAGATTAGCATGATTCGCACTCGGAACTTTTAATACGACTCAATGCAATGGTTTTAAAGGGCATTCAAGAGCAATTCAGGGGCAGATATGGTAAAAGAGGACGAGTTTGAACGCATACCACCAGAGTAGCCGACGGGGATACCACGGTAATTCTTGGATTGACGGTAAGCCTTTACATCGCGGATGGCAGCTTTGATGAAGGGAGCAGTGTCTGAGCCATTGACTAGGGCACTGTTAACTAAAGGAGTGGTTCAGCCAGGAGTTGGTTTACTGACGGAATGTCATGGCCTCGTTTGCAACGAAGACGCCAGCCAGATTGTCATACCCTTGAAACGTGTCAAGGACTGCCTCAAAGGCCGAGAGCTGAGTCTGGTTCCATCCTGGCAGGGCCTAGGGAGATGCAGGGTTAGGAACTTGTCTCAATGGGTTTGAGAGAGTATGCAATACCTGGTTGAATTGCGTATCGAAAGTGTCCAGATCAAGGAACAAATATATTCCCACGTTGGCGAAAGCGGTCATGCAAGCATCGTGGTTTTGCGTAGGATCCACGTGGTAGACTCTTATGGTATTTGCCCCCAAGTCTGCCATCATGTTGGCGTCCAGCGTACATTGCTTTTCATCGAGGAGGGGATCTTGGTCAGTGAGCTGGTACGCCACGCCTGGAGTCGTGTTAGTCTCTACATGCAACTGGCCAGCGGGACTGCCTACCTTTGATGTAGTACTGCGTGCCATTGGAAAAGAAGAACTTGGATCCGACCGCCGATATAGTGGGCATAGTGGCTGCTGAGACGATGTTCGCGGCTGCCAGAAAGGCGAGCGAGAGGGTAGCTGTACGCATCTTGTTGATGCTATTCAATGATATCGGTATGCTGCGATACCGATGGTTCTCTGCGGTCAGGGATAGCTTTTTTGATTTTGGCAGCGGGAAAGGATGAAACAAGGCCTGCAGCTGGTGAACAACCACAATTAAGCCACTCTTGAACGAGTGTACGCCGCGAGGAGCGAGCAAGGATATCCTCAACGAAAGTAAGAAGATTTACAAAAGAAGAGTGAAAGAGCAGCGAACGTGGGGAGAAGATGAACCTGAGAAGAAGTTTTTGGAGCTCGAGTTGTTTACCTTATCTTAGCGCTTTCCCCATTGAAGTTAGTTCCAGGCAAGAACGGGCCGTTGATAAGGGCAAGTGCTAGCTGCGAGACACGCCTTCCACACATTCTATGGTACCTTAATCCGTCGTTCATGTTAATTTGACCAAAGTCATGCATTATAGTACTACTATCTAGTCAGCCTATGGGACTAGCTCCTGAGAAGAAGTCAACTGACACGGTAACATACCGTTTGGCTGTGCCTTTGCATGATCTTTGCGCGGGGAAACCTGGCATGTAGGCTTGCTAGCAGACCAGGAATTTGGTCAATTCCTCAATTGATTTTCCCTGTGTATTAGCCAAATCGAGAGAAAGCAACGAAGAATGGGCATCGACTCGAGGTAACAAGCCGGTCGGATATTTTGGTACTATTAGCAGATGCTTTCCAAAGTTTGTCTTTGATTGGGTAACTACCCATAAAGATGTGTTGAACAATGTCTATGGCCAGGGATTCCTTTGGGTGAGGCTGAATAAGTAAGTTTATTACGTCACATCACATAAAGCCCATTTAGTCAATTATATACGAGAATCGAATATCCCTTCCCCAAACCATCATGAATCATTGCGTAGCAACCGGATTCTTCGCCAACATTTGCGCAGCATGCTGATAACCCAAAATCTCATAATCACTGCCCGCCACCGTACTATACTGAATAGCATAGCTATCAAACGGATTAATTGACAAATTCGTTGCAAATTGCCAAAACGGATCATAAGCAATACTAGTATCCTGCAACACCGTTTGCTGCCATGGTAGCACCACGACGCTCTTATTCCCCGAGACAGTGGAGCCATATTCTTCGAAGACGACTGGCTTGCCTTGCCCTTTGCCGATGGCATTGTGCTGCGTTATCCAGGTATTGACCCATTCATTCGTGTAACCCCATTGATCTGGATATGAGTGGAAGGTGCCGTAGTCGAGGGTCGGGATCGCGAGGTTGGCTACCCAGTTGACGCCCTCGTGACCGGTGTAGGCGTAGCTACCGTCGCCGACGCCGGCAGTATTGTCGAACCAGCCTTCGTCGCCGAGAGCGACCATGTGCTTCGAGTCGAGCGATTTGATGTATGCTGATATCGAGGTGGCCCAGTTGGTAATGACACTGCTGTCACATCCAGAGCAGCGAGGCTCGTTTACTAATTCCCAAGCAAATATTGCTGGCGAGACTTTGTACCGGTTCACCACGAGGCTGATCCAGGCTTTGTAAGCTGCTTGAGATTTGGGGTCGGTATAAAAGTTTGTTGCGTTAGAGCCGAAGGCGGTGTTGTAGGCCGGTTTGCCGCCAAGGTCGCCCCAGTTGTTGAGAAGAGGCATTACTAGTTTCACGCCTTTGGCTTCGGCGGTGGACACGACGTAGTCGAGACGCGGGATGCCGGTGTTGGAGTCGAAGTTGAAGTATTGGCCAGTGCTATTGAGAATTTGGAAATAGACTCCGTTTGGACTTGGAAGAGTATTCGTTTCGCTAAAACCCCAAACCCGCGTGACTTTGATTTGAGACTTGCACAATTAGCTCTGAGATCGAGGTGAACACATACTGGCTGACTTACAAGAGCGAGCTCGGAAAAGACATTGTTGACGTCGTCATTACTTTGAAGCTGACTTAGCCACCAGGAGTTGGTTCCTCCAATTGTCAGAACATGATGACTTTCAGGATCGGCATGGCATATTACCTGCAAAGAATTGAACCTCTGATTGAATCTGGAACATCCGCCCCGATACCGTAGCGAATGGTCCAACGCCTCCAAGTGGGACGGTAGGAGTTGGATATGCGGGTGCTATAGTGGATACCAGAATTGGCATGGTGGTGTGGGTAGTTGTAGAAGTCTTCACTGTTGATGTTGACCATTTTGGGGTTGTAATAGAAGATTTGACAGACTTTGTCGACGTCTTTGCTGTGGTGGTAGGAGCACAAGTGACATGGCGGACTTCAGATAGGAGAGTAAGGCCTGCAAGGGCGACTTGAAAGAGGAACTTCATGGCTGCTGAGGCCGTCTGAGAGAAAATTGTTCCAACAACGGAGGGAAGAAGCCCAGGATATAGGCATATTGCTGAACTAGTCAACAAGACACCAACAACCTAGAAAATAGCAAGGATACGACGTTGGCGGTGAGGCTTGCAATAATTCTGCAATAATGACAATCTAGACTGGATGGTACAACAAGCCAACGGCCAAAAAGACGGTTTAAGATTGTTATCCGTTATGCATCTTTATTACTAGTAGATTTGGGGACGAACCGGGACAGCGGAGTGGCGTGCGAGGAGGTGCGAGACATATGGGGAACAGTACGAAACTGGAAGGTGGGATTTCTCGACAACATGAAGACATGCAGGTTCAACCTATTTCTAGATAATTTCGGATTGTGCAAGCAAAATTTCCCCCACAAGCCGGTGCAATGACGGCGGTAAGGAGACGCCATCTCAAGGCATGTACCATCTAGACGATGGCCAGAACTCAGCCGGTCAGCCTGCTAAGAAACTAGAACTCTCATTGGTGAGAGGTGGGATGCCCTCATCAAACATCGGAGAATTTAAAACTAATCTAACAAGGGGTCCCTTCCCCGAGATCTGTGTTGGTCGCGTATATGTATAGCCGCACCAATCCAGCTTGAGGCCCTCCCAAGAGCTAGCTTCTAGGAAGGGGATTAACGTAACGTAACAAAAGCTGAACTTTGAGATTTCGCAAGGCCTCGGTGGTCGAATGGCACTCATCCCTCCTTTTCTTATCTCATTGTGATCTCCTGAAGATGTTTTGTGACGACTAAATATGGAAAGACCATTTCCAAGGCTTCATGACTGCCAGCTTTTGATGGTCAACATCCATACCCCGTAGAGCACTTTACAATAGCGAAACTGACAATATCAGAGAGTAACGGTTGGAGGTTTGTTCGAGTCTGGCCCCTGGAATGACGGAAACAACATTCTCAGTCTTGGCGAAACCATAATTTGCTGCGAACAAACGTGGGCAGAACACCAGACGTATGAAATCCAACAATGCTGCTCGTCAAATCCACTGTAATTGAATATAATGGCGTTCTGGGCTCTGGCATCGACAAGTTTGGCTATACTTTCTCAAACCGCCATTGGTCGTGTGTGATGACTACATTGACCAGACTCTCACCAGGCTCTGGGAGCGTACGTCATCACGATTATAATAATCTAGGGCAGGCAAGAAGCTTTTGTCATTGCAATGGGCAATGCGGTCCCCTTGGTGAAATTTTGCGTTTCGAGTTGCTTGGAGTAAGTCGAGGAGTTGAAGCCAGGGATACAGGGTCGAGATTAGACCACAACTCCATCTTTCTCCATCCTAATGTCTGTTCGATCCGCCCTTAAGGAGATTTCCAAATCGAAAGTAAAGCATCGATGCCTAATCGAATGCCAAGCTTTGTTCTAGATTTCAAATACTGAACCTTACCGTGATCAAGCCTGCCTTTTTCACCAACATTGCTCATATATCATGTCAGTTGACTGGGGAATGTACGTGGCAAAGCTCTCTGTGGTGCTGTGGTAGAGACTCAACCTTACGTCTCAGCACCTGCCATCGTTTTGTTCTCTTTACCCCATCTTCGCGGACAGCGTTCCTGTAGAGCCATCTGAAAATGAGATTCTGAGATTCCAGAATGCGCCAGACGGGTCCCAGAATGGTTTCCGATAGAGGTGCGCTTCGAAGCTAGCAGGAGGGAACAGTCAATAGTGATATGTTGGTCACCGAGAGCCTCGAATGGCACAGCAATATCTTATCTGCAGAGAATGGCCTAAATGGCCTACGAATTGAACATGTGTGCATCGCCAGTCTGCCACAGTGGGGTATAAGACGTTTCAAAAGTTGTAAGCAGTACTAAGTAGCATTCATCTACGGAGGACGGAGCTAGGGGCCGAGGGGGCCACGGTCCTTGCTGTCATTTCGCTGGATCGATCTGGGGGCCCTGAAGACCACATGCAAAGAATTGCGGCGTTTACAGCTTCGACCCCCACGGGAGGACCTCTCAGGATGGCAGAAGGATGCTCCTGTCGAATTTTCGGGGCCCATCCAACTGGAGAATCCTTCGATATTGTTAGGCTGAGGGCCTTTGACTGTTGGAAAATTCGACAAATAGAGTAATATGGCATTGACTTAAGATATTGAAAGTCAGTATAGCCGTAGCTATGGTATGTCGAGTTTGAGGTTGGATTGAGGTTACAGGTTAGGGTTCGATTTGGGGGCTTTTTATCGCGTGTTTCGGCCAGAAAGCTTGTTTTGGCCCCTAAAGTAGGCCCGGAGGCTCTCAGCCAGATTCCGGGTTCTTGCAGTATCCACCACTGGGCGTTGAAGCAGTAGAACTAGTTCTATACGCCGCAACTTTACATGTCAGGAAATGACAGTCAGGACTGTGCCTCTAGTTCCGTTCTCCATAAAATGCTCTTTCCAGGTGCTTACTCCATTCTAGATGGGAGGTAGATTCCGCCTCCTACTGAGATCTTTACTAGCAAACATAATATTTGCATCAATCTGCAAGTGAGCTGTAGTGGGTATAAACCTGCTAGCTGTGGTGATGTAGATGAAAATAAACATCTTGTAGTAATCGCCAGAGAATTTAAGGATGCAGGAAGAAAGAACGTCCGAGAAGACCAAGCCAGTCTTCGGATCGGTATCTTGATACCAGCTGGTGGGCAAAGAGCATGCTTCGCTCAACAACACTCGCATCGAATTAGCGACGTTGGAGAATCCGGCTGTTGGGCTGCGTCCGTCATTACGGCAGCACTCATCAAGGTGGAGCTACATAGAATTGGTAGAGAACGGGCGGACAATTTGCCTGTCTCCGAGCGAAGTAATGCTAAATAGTGTCGTTTTCTGCAACGGCAATGTGCTGCTACTAGCTGCTTGGTTCTACGTTCCCATATAAACTTCATTTCTGTTGACACCTTAGGGGTCCGATTCCACGTCGGAGAGGATATTTCTACCTTTTTTCGAACTTTTTCTTTTGCTCTGTTCAGCTAGGAAAAAGTATAGGGTCTTTAAAAGGGTTTAGGTGGTGACAAAAGGTTGTCGTTTTATCTTGGCTCAGCAGCAGGAGCTGTGAGACATTTTCCGGCCTAGCGAGGTCCCCCCAACTTTTGTAGCCCAACACGAATAGCTCGGACTACGGGATTTATAGTACACAGACAATTTGTTCTGAGCGAGTACTACGATTTCTAGACCTAAGCGTGCGGGCACACCTCGCGCACTCGCGGTTATATCTAAGGTGGCGTTCGACAAGTTCTGGGCACTTATCGATAACGCGCTTAGCCGCGGCGAACCTCCATCAACCCAGTCGAGCCAGGAGCAGAACTATTAGTCACGCGTACAATGCCCCGTTGCTGAAAGTATTGAACTGTTGATAGATACATCCTGTGAAAGACAACTGTCCCAAAGGAATGCTTTTCTAGGACCTCAGCCTCCTGCGCGTCTGATCCCAAGCCTATACCACCCAGGCACTCCATTCGTCTTTGCGACGAGCCATTACTATCGCTATGGTCTCTCATCCTCAGCCCCAAGATCGGCCTGCTCTCACTCACCGCACCGCCTCTGTCACTTCTCGAAGCAGCGCGACGACGCGCCGCCATCGCACCGCGCGATCCCACACCAGTGGCTCTTCCTACAGACCACAGAATGAATTTCCCAACTTCGCGCAGACAGGAGATGTGGAGATAGTGGTAATTGCGGACGAACAAGAGAAACGGTACATGCTGCACAGGTTGATCCTTGCACAAAATTCCGGATTCTTCGAGGCTGGCACCAGCGAGGAATGGTCAAGAGTGCAGGCACGCGGGCAGACCTCTGGGATAGGGCCTGGACATCTGGGACGGATTGGGGAAGATGAAGAGGCTGGAGGAATGCAGGGCAGGCCCGCTTTCCCAGGTGCGCACAGCCAGCGATTCATTTGGAGATACGAGCTGGACCGGGGAAACAAGGACGACGAGATTCCAATGCTGGTCCAGAAGCAAACCCAGAACACTTTATTTGGCGGTGATCAGAATCAGCCTCCGCCTGTGCCTAATAAGCCTCCACCGCCAGCTTATGGATTCCTTCGCTCGATGTCCAACTTCTCAGCCATGCAATCTGCCTCCCACATAGCCAAAAGCAACCCCTCACAAGACCAGGATAGCGACATCATACGAGACTACGACAACCTCTTCCGCATCTTTTACAACTACGCTCCGGCTTTAGATGCTGTCAACATTGCTGAATCTTACATCCAATGCAAATCTCTCCTCACCCTCGCCGACATGTACGACGCCCTCGACGTAGTCGGACCGCGCATCGACCATCACCTCCTCCAATTCCAAGGCCGGCTCTGGAAACAAATCGCCAAATACCCGCCCAGCTACCTCAAGCTCGGCTACCTAGCACGCTCAAAAGTCATCTTCACAGAAGCCCTAGTGCATGTGGTAGGCCAGTGGCCCTCAGGCTCAAGCCAGCTCCGCCACACCGTCCCCCCAGACGTGCTTGAAGTAATCGAAGACAAAGTCGACGAGCTAGCAGAGCGAAAGATGAAAACAGAAGCTAAGCTCTTCCGCCTTACCCTCACAACAGCACGTGGTGAGCGCGTCACCCCCACGAACGCCTACTTAGATTGGTTAGCCCTCTCCCTCTTCCGCCAGTGGCTCGCCGAAAATACCACGCCTCCTCCTCCATCTATACCCAAGACGCCAGAAAGCGCTCGAAATGCACACGCTCAGCCACCATCTGTCAGCTCCGGTAATCTCTTCCGCCTGCTCGGCACGGGGGGGTCTAGCTACCTCTCTCGAGATGAACTGAAGCGATTTGTGAGGCTGAGGCCGGATGAGCATAGCAGGGATACATTGAAGAAGTTTGAGAGGAGGATGGATGAGATTAAAGCTTTGGCTAGAGAGACGGTGAGGCCGCTGATGAAGAATTGTCTGGAGTTGGATATGGGAAGGGATGGGGGTGGGTTGGGGTATTTGACTTGTACGAGGGTCGAGGATGGTGATTTTCCGTGGGACTGATGGGTGGTACAGGGGTGATTGGCCGTGATGATTCATGTATGAGCGTTATGGGTTATGTGAGCGTGGGTGTTGGTTGGATATTCCTTGCATTTGTGTAATGTTTGTCTACTCATCGTGATACGATGCGTGGAAATCACTATACCCGTTATCTAAAGTATGTGAGTTTAAGCCTAGTTGTTGGTTGGCTGTAAGAGCGTGTATGTTCAATTGGGTATCTTGTGTGACCGTAAAGTGAGGGTTTCAGAGTGACACGACCCGTACGAATGGAGTGACCCATCCTTGATTGCTTATTGAAGTTAGGTGTACAGTGATTGACTGGTAACCAGCTCCTGCTTGTTGTTTGCTATGGACTATCGAATGATGAACGTGATATAGAAAGCATTTCCAACTTTGAGATTTCGCTCTTTGAAAATGGATATATAATTATACGCATTGCATGTATCAGGCTTGCCCAACAGTGGTCTCCTCATTGCCAGTCACATACCCCTCCTTTCCATATTTGTTAGAGCACCAGTCGAAAAGATCGTTCTTGCCACGATCCACGCTGCCGAGATCATGAGATCCTGCTCCGCTCCTTCTTTCGGTGGCGTCTAACTATAGCCGCTCAATTGAGGGGCAGCGACGGCGTGTTACTTCCTAATGATACTGGCACCTGATGTTCTCGTGAGCAGAAATTGGGTGTGATAGGGATAATTGTGGAATATAAAACAGAAATTCGAATATACTATTGACTCACGACCGTTTCTTCCACAACAAAACTTAGTTGAGCAAACCATAAATTCTTACTACATCCATCCATTTTTCCAGTACACACAACTCTTCTTGAGTACTTACCTCTTTACTAAGACCAACAGCAAGAGACAGCACAACGGCCGTCACAGTTGCTGCAACACTACACACCCAAGACCATAGAAAAGTGCCGTCTTTCTGCTCTACAACTTCCATCATTCTCTCAAAGATGGCTCCTCAAACCAAGAAAGAAACTTACTTACTCTGGGACGTCAAAGCAATCTTGGATGACTTCGAAGGACCAAACGACGAAATGATTCAAAAAGCAAAAATTTACGAAGAGGATGATCGTGTCGGCCCTTGTACAGATCTTGAGCACAATGACAACTGCGGCATACGGATTGGGCCTAAGCTTTTGGAGTACTACTGGCTGAGAAGGAGTGGTCTCATCAATCAGAAACCGCTCGAGCAGTGGGGTTGTGAGCCTGTGCGTGACAAGAACGAGAAAATTGTTGCCAGCGCCTTCCGTGACATCGATTGGAATGGCGGATTTACAGGTCGAGGCAGTGGGATCTCCCCTCCATTTTTTCCATTCACAAATATACTGATCTGTGAGCAGTGTCCCAAAAGAGTGCCGAGTGGACAGAGGCGATAGGGCCACATGACGAGACAATACCTGGGGCAAGCTGTGCCTCGCCCTTGGAGCTGAACCGAGCACGTAGGTTGTTTGATGCTTGCGTCGGATTGTATAAGAGGCTGAGAAGCAAATAGGTGGCCAAAGAGTTTTCAACTACGGCGAAGAACGCTCTGGCCCCCTGGACCAGACACCCGAATCGAGTAAGGAAGAACCTGGACGGTTCGATAATATCGACGAGGATGATGACGAGGATGTCGGACCATTAGGCGAGAGGATGGGCGATGAGAGCACAGATGAGGACGTGAGCCCAAGTAACGAGACAAGACCAGCATCCGATGTCGATCCTTCTGGCGAGATGAGCGACATCCTGAGCCAGAATGGTACCGAAAGCTCCCACGAGGGGAGTGACGACTCCGAGATGAGCGACGAAGATGATGTCGGTCCTCTCAATGAGGGCTTCGTTGAGGAACTCTGGCCCTCCGAACAGTCAAGAGCAGCAACCGGACCTTGTACTTTGAGTGGCGCGAGAGACATGGAGAGCGAGGCTGCCGCACAATATCTTCGAGAATCTGACGAACAATTGAAGACCTGCGAGGATGAGCACTGCCCTGGGAGCGTCCCGGAAGCGGTAGAAGGCTCAGGGAAGAAGCGAGGGAGGAAAGAGTTCGAAGAATTAGAAAACCTAGGCTCAGGCAACGAGGTCAGGAAGCCAAAGCGTAAACGTCTACGGATATCAGAGCCCGGCTCAAGCGACGTTGCCGACCAGGTAAAGACCCATCAGACGCGCTCTCGAGCCATCAACTTCCGCTATAAGAAGGAGGTCTGGGACTCCCTCGATGATACGCATACCGATGATGACAATTTTGTGCCTGAGCCAAAGCGCTCGCACCGTTCGAGAATTTCGCCGAACACTGCAGAGGATAAAGAGAAGGTCATCGTCAAGCTAGAAGACGACGACGGGGGTTGTCCCAGGATGAAAGTGAGGCCCACCTACGAAGGGTGGTTCCAAGGAACTTACCGTAACATTGTCGAGGAGAACGAAGCAGACGACATAGTCGTCATGTCTGTGAACAGCTGCAACCCCTTGGATAATACGGCGGCTGATGTTCTGCCCACACCGCCTTGGACGCCTAGACCGTGGGTAGCCAAGGAAGCAGAGGCTCTCCGCTTCTGGGTCCAGGATTATGGAGTCAAGGACTGGAAATTGATAGCCTGGTGTTTGGGACGGTCCGTCGAAGAGTGCCAAAGTAAGTGTGGTGAAATCATCCTTGCACGAAATGTCCAGGCCAAGCGAGACGCTCTTGCTGGTCTTCCCCAGGAACTCGTCGCCCACTTCGCCAAAGCACTGGCTTTAGCTCTGAGTGCCTCATCTACACTAGTGCTATATGCACAATCGACGGTGCCGGCAGCTACAGGTCCGAGGATTTCCCAGCGAGTCCTAAGACCGCGAAATAAGTTGAACACACCCAAGCTCCCATGTGGTGAGATTGCGTACGATCCGAAAGCAAGGAGCCTGCCAAGGGTAGAAAAGAGCAGAGCTCTTGTCGATTCCAACGGCGATCAAGTTCCTGGGACCGGGCAGGAGGTGGGCTCAGCGCTGGCACAATCCTGGGGAAGGAAGCCTCGTCCCCAGAGACTGAAGCTCACAGTCAAGCCTCGTGTGCAAATTGCATCGAGAGATGACGGTTCATCGGACGCAGTCGCGGTAGACCAGGCCAAAGTGAGGCAAGCTGGAGTTGCGAAGCACTACGATAGTGGAGTATGGCATTATGGAGCGAGTCGGCGGGCGGGCCACCAAAAGCGGTGATACTATGAAGAGAGCACAGGCCAACGATAGAATCAGCAACGATTCCATTTCATACGTCCGGGGCTTTTGAAGGGACGGTCTGTTCAGGGAAGGGACACCATATCATTGCATGCATTAGCGAGGTATCTTCGTTCCGATTCCCAGACTTGAGGAGTCACGGCGCTGTTCTTTCACCCATCGTTCAAGCATTTTCCATGCTCTCTCTTCGTACTACTAGAACAATATCCCAGTCACAGTTCTACCTAGGTCGACTTCATGAGCATGTTTCGACTTTCATATTTAGTGAGGAGCCCGCTGTTTGGAGCTTTCTCTTCAAATAGGGTCTTCAGCAATATCGTTCATAGCAAATAGCGCCCTCGAACAAAGCAAGCAGTGCTAAAAAGTCCTCTTTCCAGAATTTCAGTCGGCCATGATTGGTAGTGACCTATAGATCTACCCAAAACATCGAAGCCACGACGTGTAGAGTACGTGTCAGAATGGCCAGACGGCGATCGGAAAAACAATCTGCCGGCGCATGCTTCGCTGCATGGCAGCTGATGCGGTCTTGAGATTCTTTTGTCTTCAATAAGTGACGAAATTAACAACGTCGGCCTACGCTACTCTCTTTTCTCCTCCTAGAAATCTCCTGGAACATCTCCTGCCACCGGAAAACATGCTCCGATAACAGCCTCTCGGTGAAGCTCCACCGACCTATGCCTGGTCTCCGTCTCACCTCTACGTCATCCAACAATGCACGACCCTTTTCCCGTCGCTCCCCCGCCCTTCCTCGTATCTCTTACACAACCCCTCGCAAGTCATCTCTCTCTACCTACGCTTCCACTTCACATACACGAACTCCTCATCGCGGCCCTCACTTATCACTGCATCTGCCGCTACATCTCGCCCTTCCTCTCTGCTCGCCTTTTTCCTAAGACATATCCAAAACTCTCTGCTCGGACCCGGCTTAATTGGGACGTCCATGTCGTATCTCTAGCCCAAAGTTGCTTCATCAATAGTCTGGCACTATGGGTCATGTTCACGGACAAAGAGAGGGGCTCTATGGACTGGGAGGAAAGAGTGTGGGGCTACACAGGGGCTGATGGTATGATCCAAGGCTTTGCAGCCGGGTACTTTCTATGGGACCTCTCAGTATGTGCAGGCAATGTGAGCGTGTTTGGATTCGGCCTATTGGCCCATGCGGTGGCAGCGCTGGTGGTTTATAGCTTGGGCTTTGTGAGTTCTGTCCATCCTCGAACGACTAACGGACGTTCAAACGAAGGGGGAGTCCTAGCTAATACAGCGAGCAGCGACCATTCGTCAACTTCTACGGCCCAACATTCATCCTCTACGAGCTTTCCTCGCCCTTCCTGAATTTCCACTGGTTCTTCGATAAGCTCCACATGACCGGATCACGTCCGCAGTGGTACAATGGCATCCTCCTCCTCTCGAGCTTCTTCTGCTGCCGTCTTCTCTGGGGTACATATCAGAGCATCCGCGTCTATCAGGATGTCTGGGCTGCATTGCACTATGACCCTGCCATCAAATCAAAGCCGGTTTTCGAGCCTGCTGGCGAGGGCATGGAGTCGATGAGGTTCGCGGGTGATTACGCTGTACCGAACTGGCTCGCTTGTGTCTATCTGAGCTGTAATATCGTTCTAAACACGCTGAACTTCTACTGGTTTGGCAAAATGATCGAGACTATAAGGAGGAGATTCCAGGAGAAGCCAGGTGATAAGAAGGGGCCTGCAGAGAAGGAAGAAGGGGTGATGGTGGAGGGCTTGATGGATAGCAGCACACTTATCACTGAGATCGTGGATGACGTTGATGAGAGCACTGTTCTTGTGAATGGAGATGTTGGGAAGGGCAAGATGGAGACGGGTATTGCGGATGGGAAGAGCATCATTGAAGTGGAGCAGACCGAAGTCAGAAGGAGGAAGGCGTGAAAAGGCGTGCTGTACACTGAGACTATTAATAACAGCGGTTGTATCATGGTAACTAGGATGCTGTCTATGTTTGGCATTAAGAGCCTTGGATAGACGAGTCCACCACATAATGCTCATGGACCTTGTTAATGCCCACCAATCGCACATTGTAAACCTAACGAACGTCAATTTTGTACAGATTTGCAAATGCAGAGCCGTCCATGTTTACGCACCTCCTAAGACCTCGAATCTTACGGTGAGATATAAAGCATGCTCCGTTACTCCTTTCCTCGATAGATATGATTGGGCTGTTCCTTTCAACGCTTCTTCGAAACAGTCTGGACCCCCTGCATCCAAGGCCAAAGGACCTCTGGTATTTTGACAAAGCCTTCATCGTCCCAACCGTTCTCCAACAAGGCACCAAGCACCCGCGGCACCGCCACCGCTGTAGCGTTCACGGTGAAGGGGAACTCCATCTTACTCATAGATCCAGAAGGGCTCTTTACACGAGTATTCATCCGCCTGGTTTGGTAATCTGTACATATCGAAGCGGAGGTGACTTCGCCCCAGCCCTCATTTTTCTCTTGGCGCGAGGGAAAGTAAGCTTCGATGTCTTGTTTTCGAGTGGCACTTGACCCGAGATCTGTGGATGGCATCTCGAGGATACGGCAGTGGAGGCCGAGGTCTTGTAGTATCTCCTTTTGGATGGCGAGCATGGAGTGGAAGATCTCTGTTTCGGCTCCTGGCAGTGTCCAGGCGAACATTTCCACCTTCGTAAATTCATGGACACGGTATAGACCTTTCGTCCCAGCGCCACGTGCTCCAGCTTCTGCTCTGTAGCAGCGACTTGGGCCCACCACGCGCAATGGCAGCTCAGGTTGATCGAGTGTCATGTTCGCCTTCATGCTCGCAAATGGAATCTCTGCTGTCCCAGTAAGACTATGGCTGGGTATAGAGTCATCTTCGTCTTCTCCCTTTTTGCCTTTCTGTACGGCGTATACTTGTTGTTCGCCATTCTGATCACGAGGACGAAAGCCACAGGCTGAAGACATATGCGAGTAGACCATTGAAGGAGGCGTTACGATATTGAAGCCGTGAGACATGGCGACTTTGAGCGCATACTGGACCAAGGCTTGCTCCAGGAGTGCGGCTTCGTTCTTGAGATAGTACCACCCCCATCCACTGGTTGTAGCTGCTCCTGCAAAGTCGAGTAGATCAAGCTCGTGGCCTATTTGGACATGATTCCTTGACGTAGCTCCGTTTGACGAGACTTGATGGTTTGGATGCTCGTTGAGGTAGCCAATCACCTTGGGCTCCTCTCCTCGCGGTGTTTTCTCGCTGGTGAGATTGGGAAGTTCAGCAGCCAGAGCCTCGATCTCCTCTGTCAATTGTTCTTCTCGCACTTCTGTGGTCGAAAGCTGCTCCTTCAGCTCTCGTGCTTCACTCAGGGGCTGATCCCGGCCTTCGCCCTCCACATCTTTACGCCCAGCTTCAAGCCCACTGGATGTTTTAGCATGCGAGAACTTCGATCTAATGACATTACTCCTTTCCCTCAACGCACGGGCGCTTTTCTGAGACTGTAACCACTCATCGAACAGTTTGATGATTTTGAATGGACTCTCCTTCAGTGCTCTGTAGTTGCGTTCAGAGCAGGTCTTCGAGTAAAGCTCGGGGTTCTGCCGAATGTGTTTGATGTTGATGGAGGGCTTAGGCGCGAAGGAGGGGACGTTGTGGCGAGCATTGGGTCTAGACGTAGACAGCGGACGTGCCAGTCGCCCATTGAATGGTGTTCTTCTTGGGACGAGTCCCCCAAGGATCGTACTTTTCATGACAACCACTTGAAAGGTGCCGAAGAAACTATGGTATTACCCAAATGGAGCTTACGGTGGTCGATAAGTCTGCTTGCGCAATCAATTTATATTCGTTTTTTCACCTTTCTTTTCACGCATGTACGACCAACAAACTCGAAAGTCCCAGGATTCTTAATCGCAAATATTGTTACGGTGAGCACTCGAATGGCTATCTAGGTGACATCACCTGGGCGCAAGCCTCCGTGGGAAGGCACCTTCGTAATCTTTCTTCCCTATTTGATACCCTTTCTGGAGGCTCACGACATATCTATGAGTATCCACCTAGGATCGTGGGTTCTTACCCTCAATTACTTCAGAGACATAGCTCATTACTCAACTCTCACTAGACGAACTGATATTGACTCCGAAAATTGCCAGGTTTCACAAAATGTCGACCCTTTTCTTCGAAGACACCGTCGCCTTCAGGACTGATCCCCATATCACTGGTACTGTCGAACAGACTTGGAGCGAAATCGATCCTGAACCGAATGAAGCTCTGAGCAATTGCTACGTACACAAAAGCTTGCCATCGAGAGTCCGCAAAATATGGTTTACTGAGGGTCGATTATCCACTGGCTATGTCATCGTAAGGCGACTTTCTTAGGCTTTGTCCCCTGTTTTGAAGAACTTCCTAGAGTCTTGAGACATATCCGTGAAGTACGGGGTTGGATTCTTGCCTCCAGATGTCTTGCCACCCAAGTCTCATCTCAAAGAAGTAATGCTGACCGCGAAATATGCTAGGTTACTTTCATGCAACCATACGATGGCCACTGCTTGGTCTCAGAGCAATCTCTTCTACTCATTGACCGGAGTCTGGCAGCCGGCGACTTTGTCAAGAAGTCTCCTTCAGATGCTCAAAGCGGTACAGTGATAAGTACGTCAATTACATGTTCTCTGCAGCCTCTGTGCAGCGAAAAGGAGTATTCTCAACGGCATCAAAGGCCGATCCTGGGTCATTACCCATCAATTGGACCATATGCATCCAAGCAAGGCTCACACCATGAAAAATCCAATAACCCAACAGATGCCAAGCTCTCCCCACCTATTCAAGTTCCAGCGGGAGAATTGACTCATTGGCACAATTACAGAGAGCAAGATTTCATCATTTACAAAAACTGGGTCGGACAAGTCAAGTCTATCTACGACGAAGTGACAATCCGTTTGGGTAACGGCTCCGTAGTTGTCCTCGAAGATTCCGAAGAGCTAGAAGAACCATATTACATACAAGGGACTAGCTCCCATGAACTTGTTGAACGACTTGACCGAGCAGGCTTCTATAAGCACCATCCCCGACGGTATGCTACCGGTATTGGCAAGCCACAAGCGTATCCCGCTGATGCGTACCACCCTGGTATGTAGTTTTCTTGGCGATCTTGCCCTGGTCTGGGTCGCAAAACGATCGAATTGTCATTTCACAACAGATAATACTGACTTCAAAATGCTTTCAGGGCAGGATGTGCAGACGAAAAAAGGGAATCTACGCCGTGGTAGATGGAAATTTGGCGCATACGACCCCAATCTTACTCCCCGCGGCATCGTTGTTGATGTACGGTGCGTTCAGCTTGAGGTCAAGTGGCTTTATCCGAACCAGTTCGTCCAGTTTGGAGAACAAGCCGTCCCGCCGGTGAACTTACTGGACGCTGACGAGCTGAATTCTGCAAAAGTCAGGGTATACGACCGAAGCAGGGTACCGAAACATCGATACGTTGACAAATTTCTTAACGCATCGTACGGGCCTGATACCGGATTTGGCCATAGAGTGCGTTTCCGAGATCCAGCTGGCGCTGCCGTCAAGTACGGTTTCACTCCCGCGGATCCTGAGATCCTTGGGCCTGGTCCAGAGAGTACAGGTCCTTCTGGGGGTGGGGCTCACTTGTTAGACCCTTCAGAGAGGCCAACATCCCATTCCTTTAAAAGGATACCACGGGCTGCTACCCAAGGTTTCGATATGAATGTACTTCAGGTCACTGCAACATCGACCAACGCGATGGTACGCTGGCAGGACTGTACATATACCATGGAGCACTCAACTCAACTACACCCATACTTGAATATAGATGAAAACGATGTATGGCCCGGTGACAAGATTTCATTCAAGCCTGATGAGGAGCAACTGGACGCGAACAATCCGAGCGCAATACGAGTCCACAAGGCAGGTGTCGTTCAAAGCGTTGATGCGGTTGGGCGAATTGCGAGCGTACGCTGGTACGACGGTGCCCAAATCGATATTGAGGCCGATAACGACGATATGACAACATGGCAATTTTCCGGATTATGGTAAGGTAAATTAGGGACCGAGACTTCCGAAGTGCCACTCTATGACATTGCTGCTTATCCTGCTATAAACATGAACCGAGGAGATGGAGCCATTGTTCTACCGGAATTGCACTTGCCTGTAAGTGTGGGATCGCGCACCTCTAGGCTCCTTTCCGCTGGAATTGGTAGAGCCCTCGGCCTTCTTGGCATTCCAGCTTCCCAATCTTCTGGCACCAATCCTCGTGCAAGTGACGACTCCCCATCTTCAAGTCCTCTTCCTGCCTCCAACTCTGCTGAATTGGGCTCGGAGAACATCGATTGGTGTGGAGAAATTATCGATTTCTGCCTTAATGGAGATGTGACAGTGCGGCTGGGAGCGGCTGCTGAGGTTCGTGATATCAAAGTCCCGCCAGAAAGAATCCTCGTTGTCGGCCTCGAGGATGTGGACGATGACTCTGATTACACTGATGAGGATGATGAGGATTTGAGCGACGAGATGTCCGTTGACGAACTAGACACGGACCGTGATAGTGACGAGGCATCAGTCGATCCAATCGACATTTCCGTCGAATACGATGGGGAGAAGCCAGCAGACGCTGATAATGACGGGATCTGGACTACAGATGAGGAAGACGATCAAGAAGTTGACTTGGAAAACGCGCAAGTAGATGGTGCCCTACCGTCGGGGAACGATCATGATTTCGAGTCTCGCCTCGAAAGCCGCGTTGGAACGGCAATACACTTCGCTAGCTATACTTCCATGCCTGTCTCGTTCAGTGTGCTAGATGGTACACCCACAGATCACCATTTCCTCAACACACCTCGGAACCTAAATGCTAGCGTGATTCGGCGCATAATGAAGGAGAACGGAATACTGCGACGTTCTTTGCCCGATGGCGTCTTCGTGCGAGCCTGGGAGTCTCGGCTTGACCTCCTTCGCGTTCTCATTGTTGGGCCGCATGGCACGCCCTATGAGTTTGCTCCCTTTGTCGTCGATCTCCAGTTTGGCCCGGATTTCCCATCTTCACCACCTGACACGTTCTTCCATTCCTGGACGGGAAACCTTGGGCGGATCAATCCGAATTTGTATGAAGACGGTAAGATCTGCCTAAGTCTTTTGGGAACCTGGAATGCAGATGAAAAACATGAGTCCTGGTCAGCGAAGCACTCGACCGTTCTACAGATCATCGTTAGTCTGATGGGTCTCGTGTTGGTAAAAGAACCCTACTACAGTACGTGAAGCCCTTCCCCGAGCCAAGCATTCCCACCCATGATTTCTATGATGACTTGAGTGCATTTGGCTCGAGTATAATCAACGGCGCATGCCACAGATTGTCGATGATGTAAAATCTCAGCTACCTTATTATACAATGTCTGAAAAATCATGGGAGGCCTCTACTGTACTCCTTTAGTGTGTCATGATGGGCCCTTCCTACGAAGATTGCCAAAACAGCTTCTCGCTATCCCACAGCCTATATTCGAGAGGTTCGCGTAGCTAATTGTGCCCTTGTATACAGATGAGGCGGGTTTTGACGTTTTGGTTGGGTCCGCAGACTCACGAATTCCCTCCCAACTCTACACAGAAAAGGTCTATGTCTTGTCGAAAGCGTTTATCAAGACCGCTCTCACATCCCCCTTGCAAGGCCTAGATGGTATAATCAAATGGCTTTATCTCACCTCGCCGGAGGCGAGTCCGCGCTTGTTGCGTCGTGTCGTGGAAGACTCGGAGGCATTGCTACCTGAGACAAGCACTGCAAATGTAGTCGACGAAGTACGCAGCCTCAGAGACGAACCTACTCTAGGGCCCACAAGGCTAAGTGCTGGAGCCTTGATTTTACTCAGGAGGAATTTAGTATGGTTGAAAGACTACCTGGAGCATGATCAGGAGCAGAAATGAAGGGTGGCCTGACCAGCGAAATGAATTGCAACACAAAGGCTTCCTCCGGCGTTTCTTGCTTTTGCTTCAGAGATACCCAATGCTAGCGATGTTTTTCAGCAAAAATAATTTCGCCTCGTCGGGCGAGAATCGCCACCTGTAAGACACGTGTTCCTGGTTATCACACAAGTCTGAAACCAGCTCCCATCCCTGAGGATCCCGCTGTTACACTCACTATCAAGCAAAGCATTAAAAAAGCCGAGACCCGCGCGGGGTTTCAGGTGTTCTAATATGCCATACGCAACATTCACTCAAGCTTTGGTACTTGCTGGCTATACTCGTGGGCGGATGTCGAGCATGTATCTGCGATAAAGAGATAGTTGTGACACCTCTCTGCTCATTATTACATCGCATCATGAGCAGAGTTGTGAGGAATCGGAAATCCCGGTTTGCCTTCTACAGCAACGGAAGCAAACAGTCCATCAGCCAGGTATGCCTTTGCGCAAACGGAAACTACCTGCAGAGGTCCAGCTTTCAAGACATTTCATTCTGTCGTCTCTCCGTACAGTCGGTTGTGGTAAAGTCTGCATTGTCGGATAATGGGGTAGACATCTGATCCTGGTTTGTATGTTGCACTTCTTCCGGCTCATGGCAAAGCCGACCCGGTCCTGTCTCAATCTATCAAATCATTTCCAAGATATACAGTGGATCATAGGATAAACTTTGATGCCTTAGTTCGCCAGCGAGGCGATGCGACGTTGCACAAATCTTGAATCATATAAATCAACAGCCGGCCAACCCCAGTCTCTCTTCCTCTCTTGCATCCGCATGTGATGTATATCTCTCCACTCAAGGTTCTATGTACAGTTTGAGAAAGCAAAATCTGAACAGGCACATCAAAATCAGGTTCGTAACATCGGATTCAACACAGCAGCGACTTGTTCATAAACCGTGAACAGAATCCCTCCGCTGAACACTGTCCTTCCCAGTCGCATCGTCGTTCCCCTCCAAAATCCCTTCACTCCACCATCAGCAACAATGCTCTTGAAAGCCTCCACAGTGCTGGCACCCTTTGCACTCTGCGAGCGCGTCTTGATCGTATCGAATGGCATAGTCGCGTAAGTCGTCACAATCCCTGCCACCGCTCCGTTTGCGAAGTTCACCGCGGTGCTTTGCTCCATATTGCGCTTTTTCTCAAAGTCCTTGAGGATGTTGTACGTGCCCATGCGAAAAGCAGTCGCGGATGCTTGCTTAAGCGTGTTTCCAGCAAAGCCACGGTAGATGCCAAGGATACCTTCTTCTTGGTAGATGAGTTTCACCGCATGCGGTGCTGAGCGAAACCGCTTGGCATTCCTCGCATCGTCGATTAAGGCAGTTTTGATACGCTCAGTCGGCGTTACTGCAAATAAAGAGGCAACTACTCCTGCGGACATACCGGCGAGCATGTTGCGGATTGGAGTCAATGCGCCAGTCTCTGTGTCCGCGAAAGCGTTTTTGATCATATCGAAGGATAAGAAGCGAACTCCATCTTTGCCCACAGACCCAATTACCAAGGACGAGCAACCCTTGTACAAAGCTCGGGCGCCCTCATTCTTGAAGACTTGCCCAACAACGAGAAATGGATTTTTGGGTGTGGGCACGCCTGCTTCATTGCGAAGCTGCACACGAGTTTTGGCGAATTCGAACGGATACTATTCTACGATAAGCTTTACGCTGTGGTTAGGAGCCATACGCATGACCATGCTCTGGGGGACGTCCGGCGCTTCGAGAAGACTCGAACTTACTTACTGTACTAGCAGCTTCAATGGCACCGGCGATACCCCCAGAAAGAAATGAGACTATGGGGGGTGTCTTGGAGTCCTATATCGATCGATATTCCAGATTAGTGCTCCTCAAAGCTACTCACAGGTGAGACTTGCTTACACTTGCTCCAGAGTTGGGGCTCATTAGAGAGAGGAAACCATATTGTCGTATGTAGTTTGAAAAGTTCCGAGAGCGCTAAGTGGAGGATGTCCTCCTAGATGACGCTAATGGAAGCAACCGGTGCTATGATTCATAGCGCGAGATCGTGTATTGCTAGACTACCTGACCACATTCCTCTTTAATTTCCTCCTCTGCTGCTTTATCATGAACTACATCTTCACTAACACGGCAGAACTCGACCCCATCAGCCCTCGATGGTTTCATTTGGTGTAATAATGTTTCGATATCTCGAGTACTGCATCGGATCTTTCGCCTGATTGTTAATTCAGCTATGTGAATTACAAGGGCAACATAGCTAGACGCCGTTGAGATGAAAGATCTCAGCCGTGATACTAACCGTGCGGGCACCTCGCTCTACTCGGTGCGGCTAGCCCCAACGCGAATATTTTCAAATTTATTAACCCTTAACTTCCTACCTATATACTACCCCTAAATCATAGCCGAATTATACGCTATTAGGGAAAACCGTATTTAAGATATTTTTAAAATTATTCCCTCTAGAATTAAACCTAATATTAACTCGTTAGTTATTTAATATTATATTCTATATATATAACTCCTAAACTAGTATAATAGAATTAGACCTAAATAAAACTACTTTTATATATTTAAACTAGAAGAAGAAAACGCCCTCTACTACTATTTATAATAACTCGATAAAATAAATATATTTTACCGGCGCCCGATACTTTTAAAGATTATAAATTTTATTTTATATAAATACCTAGGCCTAGTTAAATATATATAAAATTAATAATTTACTAACTTTTTAAAATATAACTCTTAATATAAATTATATAGATAGAAACCCTTAACGGTATAACGAAAGAATATATAAAAACTAGAGGATATTTTAACGTAGTTTCGATATTTTCAAAATATATTTATAACGTACGGGGTAGATTTAAATAATATTTATAATTTTAACGAAATTAGATTCCGGATTAACGTAGGTAAAAATTAATAAATAATTATAAAAGAGTAAGATAAACTTTTATACTAGATAAATATAAATAATTAAGAGTTTATTATATCTATAAAGTATATTAATACTATCGGCTTTATATTTTTACCGATATTAATTCTAGCCGGGAAGTAATTTCTAAATAATTAATTTTAAGAAAATTTAGATCTTAATATTCTTTAAAGAATAAACGACTTTAGATATATAAATAACAATCTTTATAAAGATTAAATTAAGTATTTTAACTAGTTTACGAAATATCGCCGGGTCGGGCTATAACGGATATTAATATTCGATAATTATAATAATTATTTAACCCGGGAGGTATTAGAGTTCTACGAAAATAATTAAATCTAGTTATTTTATTTACTATTATATTCGTCGTATCTAATATAGTTATTAAATATAGGTATTTTCTAGTTATTTAAATATTAATATATTAAGGTTATTAATCTAGCGATATATTAAACCGGGGGCGATTATTTAAAAATTAATTTTTTAATTAACTTTCAAACTATCTAGGATAAAGTATTTAAATAAATTATAATAATATTAATTTAACGAAAATCGGGTTTAGTTCTTTATAATCTAGATATTATAATATACCGATTAATTAAATTTTAATATATTTTTACTCCGGTAAAAGTTATTACTCTAGAAAATACTCTACCTCTAGATTTTAACGAATAACCTATACTATATATATACTAGTAAATTACGTAATATAGGAAGGAGCTCCGGGATCTAGATTTATCTTTAATATTTAATAAATATATTTATAAAGTAGAAGCGAAGTTATTTTCTAACTTATTTATAAAATAAAAATTAATAAAGTTATATAAAAAAGTAGTAGCCTAGAGAGTATATAAAATATAATTAAATATATTTATTTAAAAGGGTAGTACGGTTTATTTCTATTAAATATACTCTAAAATAAAGAAATTATAAGAAATAAAATTTAAAAGAGTATAGAAAGCTTTAGAATAAACTAGGATTAAAGAGTAATAAATAGTTTTTATATTTAAGAATAAAAGGATCCGGTATTCTAAATAAATAACTATAAAGGTAAAGTTATAAAAGAAGACTAGCCAAATCGGGAAGTATATAATAGACTTTCCTATATTATTATTTCTATAGTTAATGGGGTAGTTGAAATAATTGGCGTTAGGGCGTGATTCGCGTTGGGGCCAGCCGCACCGAGTAAAGCGAGGTGCCCGCACCCCTAGGCGGCCTTACATGATCACATTGGGTAAACACCACACTAGGTCCTCCGCTTGAGTTCCTGCTTGCTCTGATACGTACACAATCACCTTCGTTGCCCTCCTCGACCCGTGGAGAAGGCTAATATAATATATAATGCGATGGGATGAATACGTCTTATGTTCTATGCGTGCCGATGCAGACGGGCTCACAAGCGCTAATATGCGACCCATCGGAACAATGTTTTGTCCAATCGCAGATACAACCGAACGTCTCATGCAAATGGCTATGAAACACAATCGCGATTCACGAACAAGCATGCGCCTTTGAATGAATTTGGCCTTTGCTTATAATAGAATCATGATTTATACTCCCATGTTGGGATTTCTCTGCACACAAAATATAATTCTAGGATGCGAAAACGTTGCAAAAACATCCTTCTTCTCTAGATGAGCAATGTAGCGAGATTTAAGACATGTTCTCCCTCATCCCCCTTTTAGCCTTGCTCCTTGCCACCCTAGCTCTTGCAGCTCCCCAAGCATCTCCCGTCGCTGGAGCAATCGCCACCCCTCCGCCGACAGCAACCCCAGCTGCCAGCGGAGTCAGCACCGGCCCCGCTGCTGCCCCTTCAGATCAATGTGGCCCCAGAATCCCTGACCCCAACGTCCCGGACTCATGCGACAGCTTCGTCCAGCCGGTCAATAGCCCAGCGGCCTACGGCGTGAACTGCTCTAGCGATGGCACCGGCGCAACACTCAATGCGACCAGCTGCGAAGAACTCATCCCAATACTTTGCGAAAAACAATGGCAGCATCCGGGCGAATGGATCTGGGCCACATACGACGGTTGCACTCTTGGCGCTTTCCTGCCACCCATAGATTACACTGGCGCTGCTCCGTCGCCTGCCCAAGTGAATTGCGAGGTCCTCATCTATGGTGCCATGCTTCAGACATGCGATGATGGCACAAATCAATACAATCAGGCGTCCGTCAATCTGCGAGTGTACCCTGACAATACACCCGGCGGAAAGGGTGAAGCGGTCAATGTGGGCTATCCCTCGTACCTCATCGCGGAATCGCAGCCGAGGAACCTAAGCGACAAGACCTGCACTGAAGGAATTGACCCTTATCCGACGCCGTGCGCCTTTGTGAAGGGTCCGAATGCAGTGCAGCTTCCAGCTGCTGGGTTGATAAGTCAAGCTCTGGTGCAAGAGGCTACGGCTGCAAGTAGTTTTTATGCAGAGTATGCAAGTGAGACTGCGGCGGCGGCAGCGGCAGGGTTCACATGAGAAGTGGGGCCAGATAATGCTGCGAATGCTACTGCTCAGAGTGCTGGGAATTGAGCGCCGGTACTATCGTTTGTAGAACATTGACAAAACATGTTTAAACTTTTTAGAACGCGTGATACGCGTCATCTTGAGCGCTCATAGGGTATTTTTTTTTGCTTGTTGGGAGCTTCGAATTGCGGATTGCGGGCTCTGTAGCCCTCGCAAATGCCACTGATTCTGGCACCAGGCCAACTTGAAGCAGTCATTGGTTGGTAGCGTTGGCACGTGTTATCGATGCTTCGTGCATGGTTTTGGTTGTCAATCTCTGTTGTAGAGATGCTAGTGAACTTGATATGGTCTTCTAAAACGAATTCCTTATTTTGCTCTTCTTGTACTTGGCTCGGTGGGCCTGTATGAAGCCTCTGCAACGGCTGGCTGGTGGATGCTGGCATTCCATGTTCTGCGTACGGGTTTTCTGGGAGCTCGTCGTCTTCTATGAGTACTTCCCTGGTCCTGCCGAGGAAAAGCTTGCTGTTCTCGAACGTCTCTGGTACCCGCTTGGTTTTTTTGGGCGTTTGCACCACGCAAAGTTCTTTAGCAACGGGGTAATTTGCGGTAAGATCCCGCAGCTCAGTGCTTTATAAAGACGGATGGGAGGCAACATGGGACAGAATCGAGGGAACATAACAGTGGGTACGGTAAAGACAATGTTCGATGGGGCAGCGGAAGTGCCAAGCGCGGGGTGACTATCCACTTTGATGAAGACCATGGAGTGGGTTATAAAGCTGCCAATGAGGTCGTTGTGGAGCTTTGAGAGTTCCCAGTGGACCACTTGGGAGGTTCTTTTCTGGAAGTAGAAGAGGTGCCAACAGCGGCGTAGTGGTCCAGTCTGGTGGACACCGTGGATGTGATATTGAGTTACCAATGGACTCATTGTAGAGCTTAGGGAGTTGCCGGGGGATAACTTTGGGGGTTTGGGTGGAGACGGAGCGTAGAGGACGGGCTCCTTACCCTCGAATTGGGTAGCTCTCGGCTTCCGTGCTGCTACTTGCGCAATTTTAACGGATTCTCCCCGCAAGTTTTAGTCGTCTGTGAGGTCATCTTGAGCTTGAAATGAGGCCTCAGTCGGTACGATGGAGACGGCTTCGATGTCTGGGTGCTCAACGAGAGATTGAGGTGAGGCCTCGGTCGGCTCACACACGGAAAAACGTGAGTGGTGTAATCGAATCCTTTTCGTCCCTAGAGTTTGTGTATGAATCGAAGAGTTGTGGAAAAACTCGTGAAATTCGTGTTGATATAGATGTATAGAACTTGAGGTGTAGAGGTGCGTGAAGCCGCGTCAAGGTGATATTACATCACGTTCATCCTGAGCGAGAGTAGACCCATGTGGATAGTACTTATCCACTGTGAGGTGGATTTCGGAGTAGGGCATAACGTTGCCAATGAGTACGTTGGAGACATCGGAGGGCGCCTGGAGTACCACTGGGGGGGTTTGCAAGCTTGCATCGGCATAGGCTGGGGACTTCTTACCCTTTGGTTTTGCGGATCTCAACTTCTGTACCACTGCTAGAGAGGTATTTGCGGGCTTGGTCGCGGGTTTCGTGATTGGTAGTGTTGTGAGCTCTAAGATGCCTAAGTGGCTCATGAATCTACACATGAATGAAGACTGGACTTAACAGTGCGAATCTGCCCGAAGCAGGGGCAAATGTTCATGCAGCCTGCGGATTAGTAGTCGAATAGATGTAATCGAGGCACATGAGAAGGATGCGATCAAATGAACAGTCCTTGAGGGCCACCTCGAATCGATCCTGGTCTTGGGCCTTCCTTAAACAACTGTACAGCCGACGTGATGTTACATAACAACACATCCCCCCTGAGAAAGACCTCCAGATTCAGTTGTCGTCTTGGCTGCAGTTCTCGCAATGTCTTCAATAACTTCGTTTATGAGTTCGCCGGTTGTAGCTGAGCATTCCGCGTACCTATCGCAGCGAAGGTCCTGAGCCACTTTGAGTCCTTCCTGCGGATAGATGACCCCATCATCCTCTTTTCTCAAATCCCTTTTCAGTCCCAAAACCATCACTGGTATGTCTTCCTTTTCTTTCATATAGCACTCCACCATTCTTCTGAACCAGATCTGTTGCAAGTTCACTAGGCTTCTTCTGTCAACAATGCTGTAGCATAGCACTACGAAGTCTGGTCGGAGTAGAGTATAGCTTTCAGGAGAGGCAGTGTCGTAGAACTCGAATCGGTAAGGCCGATTATACATGCGGATGTCGTAGACAAACGGCTGGTCAAGGTCACGTAGGAGAGGTAGATTGGTGGTCTTCTGGCGCATGGAATGCGAGCCATGACTCAGCTTTGACAGAAAGGTTGATTTGCCGCATTCTGGGTCGCCCAGCAAGAGAATGCTGACAGTAGGTGGTTCATCCATTACTCGTACTCAGCTGTATTTCATCAAGGACCATGTCTTAGCCTCGAGTCCCCAAGAAGTTCGAAATCTTGGCATGCCGAGTGCCCTGACGACATTTTGGTCTTGATGTTGTAGGTCGTAGAGAGGGGTGGAGATAATGATTGATATACTTTTCAAAGGACAATCCATGGGAGCTATTGTGCTTCACCGCGTTCTGTGATTGTTTCGTTCACCATGTGAACCCCCGCGAAGTGAGTGACTGCCGCAGTCTCACTTGCATCACTTAAAATACTGTAAACCATGGCTCATCTTTGAGAGGAAAGTCGAATTGCTGGGTTATGGTTCGCCTACTCGTAGCAAGTAGATGCTGACTGTAGGTCGCTCATCCAGGAATTGGACAGGGGTCCAGCACCATGTTTTGGCGAGCCTCGGAATTAAGAGATGGAGCAACCGGGGGAGACGAGGTTTTATATAGCACTCAGCAGAGAATACATATGAAAGCTAGTGTTCTTCAAAACGCGTTGTGAATTGAGGAGTCACCTCATGAGCCCTTCACTAGTATTGAACTACTTCCCTTGAGGTCATGTCATTCCAGCATCACAGGAAGCAAAGACGACGTCGGGAACAATTCACGAGAGCAGCTTAAAAGGAAAGATGAGTCTTGTGGATGGACGCAGGAATTGCATTGTGATAGCTATGTCTTTGTTCACGGAGTTAGGAGCCTATTACGATACATCCTTTTGATAGCACAGGGCATTCCCCTAAGAGACGCAGGCGCCTACTAGGTATCTTTCCCTCATGAGTGCCGTCAATTCTTCTCCATTTCATAGCTCATCGACCCATAATTACCACTGAACTTCACCCTCCTTCTTGGTCTCAGTGTTCCAGCCCTCATTCCCAGTCTGCACAGGCGCAGAGCCAGCAGCCCAGTCCGCACCTTCCGCATCCCAAGTAGAACTAGGCTGGGCGCCAGCAGTGTTGGTCGCAGCACTGAAAGCTGCTCCTCCTGGAGCACCACCCGGAACCTCCCATTCAGAGTTGCCTGCGAAGCCCTGGTCAATGGCCTGAGTACCGACGTCACCAACACCTGGAAGCTTGTCCTCGGGCATATCCGCAGAGTCCTTGTTCTCCTCAGCTTCAGGATCACGGTAGAAGTACAGATCAACCATAACATCCCACTCCGTCTCACGATCAGCCAATGTACCACGCAACCTCAGTACCTCGCGTGCCAGCATCCACCAAATCAGGCCAATAGCATGACGACCCTTGTTATTTGTGGGGATGGCGACGTCGACGAATTCGGTTGGAGAATCGGTATCACAGAGTGCGACGACGGGAATGTTGACGTAGGAGGCCTCCTTGATAGCTTGGGCGTCAGTACGGGGATCGGTCACAATGATGAGGCGGGGCTCTTTGAAAGAGCGAGTGATGTAGTTGGTGAAGTTGCCAGGCGTGAATCGCCCGGCAATGGCGACAGCACCAGTGTGGGCGGCGAATTTGAGAACAGCGCGTTGACCGTACGGACGAGCAGAGATGACAGCAATGTCGGCTGGGTTGTCGACGGCTGCAATGATGCGAGCTGCTAATACAACCTTCTCCCTAAGCACACGTCCAGATTAATTGCGGGCTCACAATGACACGACGATGTACTTCTCACCAGGTCTTGCCGATGTTGATCACGTTGACTCCATCTGGACGAGTCTTCCACAGGTATGGCTCCATGTGGACTTGCAGGTTCTTGGAGCCGATGTGACATTGAGCCGCGAGCAACATCTCAATGTCTTGAGAGGTGGCATTGAAGATGGGGGGGAGATCGTTGGGCGCCATATTCGCGGTCCTGATCTCTGTAAACGCGTTATGTCAAGGAGACCGCCGCTATATTGAGGTGTCGTCGTTCGCTATCGAACTCGGATTCGCAGAATGTTTGTGCGGGAGACTAACGTAATTTCTGTACATACGCTAGCTTAGGGTTGTAAAGTAAATTACGTAGATCATGCCGACCATGCCCCAACTATCTGATTGAAACTAACTTGATAGCAAAGCCCACATGATGACCTCGAGGTTGCCATTGCGAACTTCAGTGCGTGCCGCATGCGGTATGTCTCGAAACCCCGTGTGAATTTGACAGAGCCAAAGGCTAATATCGCACAGAGTCATTATGGACCAACTCACCTCCAGCTTTTCTCGCCCCTCCTTTGATGATCTCTAGTCGCTCACTCTCTTCTACTGCCTCCCTTGCTACGACTTTGAGAAAGACCAAGATCAAGACTCAGAATTCACGCGACCCCTACAAACTTCGCCAAGCCCAAGCCCGCAAAGAAGCCAACCTCAGCAGACAAGCCGTGCTGCAAGAGCAAAGGAAAAAAGAGCTTGGAGATCCTATACGTGGCATTGCAACGCAATTTGTTGAATCTTTTGACACAGTCGAACCCCAAGATGTTGCATTGGACCCAGATGCCGTCAACCTTGAGCCTTTGAAGGAGAACAAAGATCAACTGCCTCCATCCCTTGCCTATGCGTCCAAAGAAAACCATCTGAATTACGGCGTCAAGCAGGAAGAGCTAGAAAAATCTCTCGACTTTTCTCGTTCGCTCACAGAGCCGATGGAGCCTGAGCAGCTGAGTCGGAGTAGACAGAGTGATGATGCCGGAGACCGTCAGAGATGGGAAGCGCGGCACTCGACGGCTTCGGAGGCGGTCCAGCGTATCGTAAGCCTCGCCAGTGGGAGCAGCAAGCAACGAACAAAGAAGAACATTGAGCGCATTATTGATACGTTTGGACGCCACAACACTGATCAGATTCTCAAGCCAAAAGCATCAGCGTTCGTCAAGCACAATCCAGAAACCCCAGCCCCAGAGGCGACCCCGAGAGTGGGGCCAGACACAGGATCTAGCGAGGTGCAAATTGGGATCTTGACTGCTAAGATACGTGTACTTGCAGACCGATATGAAGGTCCGAACAGGAACGACAAGATCAACAAGCGGAATTTAAGGCTACTACTACACAGGCGACAAAAGCTACTTAGCTACATGGAGAAGAAAGAGAGGGGGTCAGAGAGGTGGCAGAACATGATTGGGACATTGGGATTGACTCCGGCTTGTTGGAAGGGTCAGATCGCGGTTCAGTGAGGAGTATTCACGATTGCTGTAGAGCTAGGCCAATATCCTCAACCTAGAAATAATTTATGGCGATGGTGACGGTAAAACTGCGCTTGCCTCAGTCCCTCAGACCTGCCGAGCCACCGCTAAGCCCCTTCGGGTTAGCTCCCGTTCACTAAGCCCCTTCGGGTTAGAAATGCTGACTTCGCAGCTGAACGGTGCTACCTGGAGGTTCCGTAGTAAGCAGAAGGCGCTAACCCGAAGGGGCTTAGCGAGCGGAGGCTAACCCGAAGGGGCTTAGCGGAGCTTGGCACATCTGAGGGACTGAGGCAAAACTGCGCGAGCCCATCCGCGACGCTGAGTCATCACGGTACCCGAATCGCGCCTGCCATAGAACGCGCCAATTCTGCCCCGCGCTAAAACCAAAACAATCCAGCCCTATGATCACCATAAACATTTCTTTCATCCCGCAAAACCTCATCTCACTTTATAACACACATCACGACAACAACAATAACACCATGAATATGAAGACAAGACACCAAGCCAAAAAGCTTACGGAGGAGGGTGCACCGCCCTCTCCCCTCCAAATGTACGAAGAGCCAAAGCGATGCCGTCGTCGACCTAAACAGACCCAATCCACCGGCACCTCATCAACTGGTACCTCACCTGACCCCAATCTCGAAACCATCTCCACCGTGCCGACCGAGGCCTCACTTGAAGCTCCCGAAGAGTGCACAGACGACCAACCCTTCCCGGAAGCATCTGCGAATACCGCTATAGCAGCGGTAAGGAAGCTTAGATCCGCAAAACAAAAGGGTAAGCAGTCCACAGCTTATGCGGATGCAAGCTCGCAAACCCCCCCAGTGGTCCCCCAGGCGCCCCCACACATTCACAATATGCCTAGCGGTAACGAGATACCGTATTCAAAAATCCACATCACTGTGGATAGCTATCCCCCCCCTGGCTCTACGCTCCCCCAAGATGAGCTTGCTTTTGCCCTGCCATCTGCTCTACTTTACCCAATTCTCTCATACATAGCCGCTCATCCAACTTCACGAAACACCGAACTTAAGGGTATCTTACCCGATTATCTCGAGGCTAAATCTCTTCGTACAGTAAAGGTGACAAGAAAAGTCCTCGATCCGGTTCCGTATACCAATGGCAAGCTCGTCCTCGGGAAGAAAAAGGAAGTGACCATCGAGTACGAGAATCCTTACGCCGAAGACGAAATGCCAGTGTCCGACAGCCAGCCATTGTTGGGGCTCCATACCGATCCACCGAGCCCAGTACAAGAAGTGCAACATCCTGAGGTAGCAACACTGAGGCAGGTACAAGAAGAGCAGGTTCTTGAGGCAGCAGCATTGAGCCAAGCACAAGAAGGGCAAGCTCCCGAGACGCCACCCACTCGAGGCTGGAACCGGTTCCTGCCCAGTACCTCTTCAATCGCCAAATTCATTCCAAGGCCGTTCACGACTCGCCCTACAGCATCAGCAACAGATGCAGCAATACCACCACTCCATCCCCTTCGCGAAGAACTAGATTTCAGTCGACCTAACCCGCATCCAATCACCTTCGCACCACGACCTCACTTGCAAGCAGATGCCGGTGCTCATGCACAGATTGAGCAACAGTCCGGAAGCTACGATGAGGATATGAACGACCACACGGACATGGATCCTAATACGCAAACACAGGACAACACGGTCACGCATGATAACATCGACATGGACGATGCCCCCGCTTTTCCAACTACACTTAAAGGCCCTGCCACGCGTGATCAAACCGAAGGAACGCCGCAGTGGGCTATGGTCAGAGGCCAAGCTCAAAAAAAACGGGAGTCCAAGGGAAAGAGGAAGGAGCTCAGGGCTCAGGCGGAAGAGTTGAGGGAGGAGAGAGCTCGCCTACAAACGGCAAAGGCAGAATTTGAGGAGAAGCGTGCAGCAGAGGAAGAGATGCGTAAGGGAGAGGAAGCTCGTCTGCAAAAGGCAAAGGAAGACTTTGAAGCGGAGAGGGCAGCTCATATACGGGCTCAAGTACCCGGCGAGAAGCGAAAGCGTTCGCCCTTGCAGAAGACATCGAACCCGCAGGATACCCCGAACGTTTTCCGCCTCACTTATGATTATTCGAGCAGTGAGGAGGGCGATGATGAAGATGAACAAGCTTTCGGGGAGCAGGAGACACCATCCAAATCACCTCATCCCGCCAAACGCGCTCGTGTCAGTGGGCCTGAAAACGGAGCTGTCGTTGGGGATCTACATAAAGCTCAGCCATACACTGGTCACATGTTTTCTCTTCCAAGGACACCGTCTACACCTTATGGTCATAACTTCTTCGGTGAGGGCGCTGACGGTCAACACGATTGTGATGGCGAAGAGTCACCGGCCATTGTTACGAAAAACACATTCAAGGTACCCTCTCCAGACGACAGTGACTGGGAGAGCACAGGAGTATATAGTTCGAATCAGACGACCCCTACTGGAAAATCGCCAGATGCCGCCTCAAATCAGTCTACTTTCCAAACCTCTCCACTGGCATTGAAGCAGCCTCAGGCCTATCCAGCAGCCGGTCCGTCAGCAGAGGCTCCAAAATTCATGGCTCCGCCACCGCGTCCAAACCCTAGTCACGCCTCTTTACCACCCACTATGAGTACACCCGGGCCTCCGGCTTTCGTATTGGACGCGGTCGAGAAGGAGAGGCAGAAAGCCCTCAAGCATCAACCTATCACGGGCAGCAGGCTCCGAGAATCCAGTCGCCTCTCCATATCTACTGTTGGATCTGAGGCCGGAGACGAGCCGAGCCCATTTGGTGACGAGTATGATCCCAAGCAGCCGCTGATCCTCACATCCGTTTCACAGGATACTTTACCGGATGCTGTGCCATGGCCAGGCTATGTCAATTCCTTCGAGGAGTTCAAGAAGTCTACGAGCGTAAGGGTCGGGGCTTTCGTCGATACTTCGTTCACTGTGGATGACGGTAAGGTGGCCGTCGATGACTTTGATGAGGATTTAATGGCGGATTTTGACGCCATCGAGAATAATGAAGACGTGGCGCGCTCTGGAGGAGTTGGCCAGGTTGACGTGGAGGGGCCCGGGACCGATATGGAGGGGAATGGGTTGAGAATCACTTCTAGGGTACAGGACGTGATTGATGCCAGCTGGACGCCGGGCGATGACCAGGCGGCCCAGAATCAGTTCGATATGGGTGTGGCTTCTTATTATGTGGCCGCCGCCTATGGGGTGGCTACTTGAACACAACCATTCTTCATCGATTGACCAATCAACACAACGTAACACTTGGATATGGGAGGAGTAGAAGGTTTCTTCGGGATGACTGACCATTGTGCATGTCTGTGGCTCTGCCACATTGACTCTTTGGTATTGTGTCTCCTGAATTGATCCTTGCTTCTGCTTTGCCTGGTGGACTCGCTGGAGAAGGGAAGAATAGGTGGACTAACTGGGTGACTGACCATCGTGCATGTCCGCGGCTTTGCCGTGTGACTGACTTTGGCCTATGTCCCTGGGTGACCCTTGTTCTGGCCTACTTTGGGGGGTTTACGATTTGTGTCAGTGGCACTGTCAGTGCGAAGACCAACACGAAATACATGAGTCTATTTTCACAACACTGCGATTATTTCACGAACACTAGGGGAGGAAAGGGATGGATTTATCTTCATGTTAAGGAGGACAGCACACGTCTTTGTCAGGACGAAGACCAACACGAATTTCACAAGTTCCTCACAACACTTCGATTCTTTCATAGGCATTAGGGATGGAAAGGGATGGATTCATACTGGCTGCAGGGTTCTTCATGTTAAGGAGGACAGCACACGTCTTTGTCAGGGCGAAGACCGCGACGAATTACACGAGTCTATTCTCACAACACTGCGATTCTGTCACGAACACTAAAGGAGGAAAGGGAGGGACTCATACTGCCTGCAGGGTTCTTCATGTTAAAGAGGACAGCACGCGTCATTAAAAGCATTGTTCAGCATAGCAGAGATACCCAAGCATTCAATAAGGAGCATTTTTATCGGCAAGAATTAAATTAAATCCACCACTCTCGTCCGCTGTGCATTGAGATTTTGGTGCGGATGATTGGATAGTATGTAACCCTTTGGAAGTAGCTGTATTGCCGCATGTGTAGTAGTCGCCTTGATTATCCTGTCAAATCCAAGATCTCAACCCCAGAAAAAACGCCCTTGCCAGCCCTAACAGCTTCCCACGACTCTACATGCTTCCATGTGCCTTCCAAGCTTTCTCTCAGTGCAACGAATTTCCTTGCCACAATTTTCTCCTGGGGTGCTGCTTGTCTCTTGGATGGCGAAGCTAAGCTTGTATCCACGGCGTTTGATTTCTCGAGGCCTCTTGGTGACAAAAGGACCGACGGCGAAGGCAAGTCCGAGATATCAGTGGCAGGCGAAGCTGGAGCCTGTTTGGCTGTGGAAGCTGTAAAGTCCAACTTGCAATTGACCCTCCTAGCCGTCAAGGGTTTCTCTTCATTGCCTAACGTGGTCATGTCATGCTGCGTCTCAGAGCGGATGGAGGTGGGTGTGTGCAGTTGACCGGATAAGTGGAGGTCATTGGCTGGTTGTAGTGGGCTTCGCTTCTTCCTTGGCGATGGCTTCGATGTGTCGCGGTGTCTGGGTGTTGATAAAAGTTTGGGATCACCAGCAGCATTGAGAGATTTTGTGGCAGTGGACTTGTGACTGGAAGGTGCTTCGGTGTCAGAGATAGGTGTGGTAGGACGGGAATGCCGTTTCCGAGGTGTAGGGGAGGAGGGAGATGACGGGAGGCTCTGCCGTACTATTGGATCTATTTGTCTCTCTTTAGACTGCTGTTCTAGGCTCTCGGGATCGTCTGGTGCGTAGATTCCTAGAGCAGAGTATCGCGTTGGAGACTCGAAGCCCAAGGTATCGGATGGTCTTTTGGAAAGGGTCCAAGGGTTCGAAGTGCTGTCTGCTGGAGACGAGGACACTGGCTGGTCTGCGGAGGACGTAGCTTTCGACTTTGCTTTACTTGCTTTATTTTTCGTCGGTGGTTTCTTCTTCCCGAGCTTCTCTCTCGTTGGCTTTCGATTTTCAGCTGAAGCCTTTTCGGAAGGACACATGGAAGATAGAGCTGTTGCAGTAGCCAGGAAGACTGGAGAGGGTGGCCGATCGTTAGCTTTGCTGGCTTCTGTCTCACCTCTGTAAAGCCCGGGCTTCGACACCTTAAGGAAACGGTCAATGGCACCAGTTCTCGTAGCAGCCTTGTCCACTGCCTTCCTCTCTCTTACTTTCCTACTCGCGAACTTCTTCGGATTCCTCATGTCCTCCTCCCAAGTCTCTACTAGCAATGGCACCCCAAGCTTTACGTACGTCTCTAGCATCCAGATCTTCTCGACCTCATGAGGGTCGTAGTTTGAAGGTGCTCGCCTTTTCGTAGGACTTCTTGAACGGTTCCTACCCTCATCGTCACCAGAGCCTACTTGCTCGCCGTCTGAGGCATTCCGGACAGCGTCCTGGTCGTCGTCCTTCTCCTCTGCATCGAGATCCAAGCCAGTGATTTCAGCTGGGACATAGGCAATTCTGAGCTCCTGCATTCCGTCGGTATTCCAGTGAGCCCGTCGACCACAGATGGCTTTAACAATCTGAGCTTCCTCTTTCTCTTTAACTTCAAGGCTTTCACTATCTCTATTAGGCAATGTGCTTCGATGATATAGTCGATGGGCTAGCAATGCTGGGGCAAGTCCACGAATGAACTTCTTTGCGCCCCCAAGGTTCAGCCAATTGAACTCCTCGCCGACAAATGCACGGAGGTCCTGTATACCAATTTCTTGATTCCATTGAATTGCATGGCGCAGCTTAAGTAGTTTCTCTGGAGATGATATAGCCGGATGCTTGTAGTAGCCCAATACAGTCATGTCTGGAAAGTTTTCAGGGATTATTGCGGCTTTGTGTCTTTGCCGGAAGAATTTGCTTTCATTCGTTCTCAATTCTCGTTGCAACCTTTGTCTCCATTCGTCAAACCCATCGATATCACCCTCGGCAATTCTGCACAATTCCTTTCCAAAGCCTGCATTGGCCGCTTCACAGGCCGTCTTCATCCCACATCCTGATACCCCAGCCTGTATGTAATCTCCACCACTCATCAGCGCCACCAAGATCATTCCTTCGCTCTCCAATCCTGTGTCATTTTTCCAAGCCTTTGCATCGTATAGATTCACATGCGTGGGTTCCTTATTTCCTCGTGTACCCTCAGCTGTCCAATGTCTCAGACTCCTTGTACAGCCAAACATCAAAGTATCGACATCTTCACTTAGGACTGCATCTACGATCCCAGATTTCTGCAACAGCGCACATTCTGCCTCTGCCTCTCCAGGCGCCGTGTGATAGGGAAACCCAAATTTCTTTAATAGCTCCTTCGTTGAAGCATTGGACATACATGCCGCACCATGGGCGATCTTCTTGCCACGCTTGAAACTTGGCTTGTGAGGGCCATCAAAGACGAAGAGAGGCTGGATGGAGCCAGCAAGCAGGCGCAGGAGACGGTAGTAGAGTGTTCGAAGGGCTGGGTTTTTGCCACCTTGTCCTGATTGTATCTGAAATTGCCAAATCGATATGTCAACCGCTATACGGAGGGGTCTGCCATTCCTCTCGAGATGTTCAACAGCAAGTTTTGAGAGCGCGATCCGTTCTCCGGGGCCGAGTTGCTTGTAGATGCTAGGAAAATGTGAGTTAGAAATAATACCCAATGTAGGAGACTACCTACCCAGGAATACCCATAACTTATGCCAAAATTGCAAATTAGCCATACTAAGGAGCAATTCAAGCTGTGTAATAGAGGCTGATGCGTGTTCGAGGGGATCTGGCGGACAGCTATAAAGCCGAGCTAAATCCGGCGCGGCTTGGTTGCACTGGGGAACATCTTCAGCCTTGCTCTACACAGCAAGGAGCGGCCTGGTGGCTCCCAATCCACAATGACAACGGCAGCCTCCTATTTCGACCGCAATCCCTCTTCGTCCATCCGCCCAGGCCTTTCCCACCTCCAGCCAAACCCCTCCTCCCCCAAAACTCCCAATCGCACCTTCTCCTCCACTTTCTCATCTCCCTCAGTCAGTTACCGCGCCGAAGAAGACCCCCTCATCTTCGAATTTGGTACGCGCCATTTCAGCGCTGGATTTGCAGGCGAGCCCGCTCCAAGATGCAGACTGAGCTTTGGACCCGAGCAGTCGAGGCGCGTGGGAGACCATCGACAATGGCTACCGGGCTATGAAGAGCGGAAGAGGAATGGTATGCAGGCGGAGAAGTGGGGAGAAGAAAGCGAGCTGTGGAACATGGATTTGAGGAATTGTGATTTGGGGTTCGTAGAGGACAAGATCGAAAGAGCTGTAAGGGAAGCGTACATGAAGTACTTGCTGCTAGATGCAAAGTCGAGAAAACTGATGGTCGTTCTACCGAGTGTGATGCCGCACCAATTACTTTCTACGGTACTGGGTACCTTGTTCAGCAACTTTCAGACTCCTAACATTACGCTACTGTCACCAGCAATCTTGACTACGTCGGCTGCGGGGTGCAGATCAGCGTTGATAGTGGATGTTGGGTGGAGTGAGACGATTGTGACTGGTGTTTATGAATATCGCGAATTATATCAGTCTAGGACTACGCGGGCAATGAGAATGGCAACTTTGGAGATGGCCAAGATCATGGAGAAATACGACGCGATGTCAAAACAGGAGACGCCAGCAAGAGCTGCTGAACAAGAGAGGGAAGAGCAAAATACTAAGCTCAGCGTCGAACTCGATCAAGCTGAAGAGGTGACTACGCGAATGGTATGGTGCAAAAGCCGGCAGGAGGCTATGCAAGGGACCTCTGCTTCGAACGATACCTCCGATCAGTTAGGTCAAGTATCTATTGCCAATGACAAGACAGCTTCTAGTGCGCCCGCAGACGACACTAAAAGCGCAACAACCAACGATATTTCTATCCCATCTCCTTCTTCGCCACGCAGAAGTATACTGATACCCTTTCCCCAATTCGCTGAACCCGCGGAGAAGACTTTCCTCGCAAAGAACAGTCAAAAGTACGACCTTGACGACCACGAACAACCCCTGCACCACTTAATACTCAAATCTCTTCTCCGCCTGCCACCCGACGTTCGATCCGTCTGCATGTCCAGGATTATCGTCACGGGTGGAGGCTCCAACATTCCCGGCCTCAAGACGCGCTTGCTAGACGAGGTATCTGCACTAAAAGAACAACGTGGGTGGGACGCAGTCGAGGGTAAAGCTGCCGATGAGCGAAGAAAAAGACTCAAGGAGATCAGTCACAACAGACAGAAACCGCCAGATGCTTCCAGTAAAGCTACAGATCTACCCCCTGCTCTACCTGCATCACAAACGCCACTACCTCCCGATCCAATCGAAGAGAAGCTTCGACGCGATCAGAACAGGGGCGTGAAGCCTACAGTCTCTGGAGTCATTCGTGGCGTCGAGACACTTGGTGCATGGGCTGGTGCTAGTCTATTGACTAATTTGAGGATCAAAGGACTGGTCGAGATTGAGAGAGATACCTTCATGCAGTATGGCCTCGCTGGAGCGAGAAGGGATTTGGAATCAAATGTTGGTTATCGGAAAAGCATGGCAGGTGGAGTGGCTACTTTGACTACAGCGGATAAAGGAGTTTCAGGGCTTGGGATATGGGCGTAGTGGACGGTCATGAGCTCAGATTCATTCATTAAGTGTCAACAAAAGACTCTGTAGAAGCCCCAGAGGCCCAGGCCACTCAGTACTGGAATCGTAACATTGTCATCCCAGCCGAAGATATCCACCACTTCGCTAGCGCTCGCTACAATACCACTCCAAAGGCTTACTATTCCCAGCGCGACCCACCCACCCACAGTCGAATCTTCTTTCGACAGGCCAAGTGGCTCTCTTATCACATCTGGCAGACTCAATTGCCCTTTGAACAAAAAATCCGTGTGGTATCCGAAATGCGGAATTGCCCATCCATAGAACATTCCAGCCGTCAGAATTCCCACAGCAAGTGCCGAGGCGCTACCTGCAAGGCTCTTGCCCTTTCGTAGCCGGGCTGTATATCTCCCGTACAGTCTCCCAAACGTACTCGCAGCGGTATCGCACCAACTCAATAGCATGATTGACATGACGCCTACATCATTTGGAAAGAATCTGAGCACTGTCCACGCGCCCAGGAGGTACCAGATGACGCCATTGTAGCCATCGACTTCACTCTCGCGCATGAGTGCGCCCAAGCACTTTATGTAGAAGCGGTTGAAAGCTGGGAAGGTGTGGCGCAGGTAGTCGGTACTTGCAATCGGTATCAATGCGCCGAGCAGCCATGGATGAATGGCTTCTGGCTGGGTGCCGCGGGAGTAGAGGTAGAGCGTGAAGAAGCCGATGGAGACGTGTAGTGCTTTGCGGGGGATTTCGTGACGGTGGACGAACGAGCGCCAGTGTCTGTGTATGGGAATCAGGCCGAGAGGTGAAGGCGAACGGGATATTTCACGCCACGATGCGGCGGAGAAGGGTGAGAGGTGGCCATTCGGCTGGGGACTTGGATCTGGAGGTTTCTGCTTCGGTTGTGAGGCAGCCTTTTGCCGTTTGGCGTGGGTCTTTGGACTGCGACTTCGCGCTCGTGCGCGCTTCTCGAGGCTCGAGTCTGAGTCGGAGGGTTCGGAATCCTCCGATATGGCGTCCGGCGAAATATGGCGCTTCGCGGCAGAGCGCGTTATGGGAGCGAAGTAGCTATCATTCTTGTTCTCTGTGGGCGTGGGCGTGGCAGATATGATTCGGGGCGTAGAAGGCACTTGATAATGTTGTGACATGACGCGGAAGGTCTCAAAGGAGTGGAATGGCGGCAGAGCCGGCTCAAGACCTATGAAGGTCAAATAATATCGCAAAAATGGGTATACTATGTTAGAAGAAGAGTGGAGAGTATTGTTTGTTTGGGCGTTGACCGCTATCTTGACGATTTTCTGGGGCTACTGCCTGGGCGCGTGCGGCTTTTCAGAGATGCCCAGCTTTGTAGGTGATGTGTAAGAAGGTAAGTATGAGCCCAGCTCTGGAGCCAGCAGGCTTCGTTGCTTTCGTTGACCGGGATGATGACAGGAAACGGTCATGATCATGATCGGGTCAAGTATTTTCCCAGAAACTTGGCTGAGTCAGCCGCCAATTAACCGCGCGCTAAGATAACAAATATCTTCCCACACACAAAGAAAAATATCACTCTTTCTGTCTCGTCAAGGGTACCAAATCAACCATGGCCCTACAAGCCCGATGCCAGCAGGAAAGAAGAGCATCTTCTTCTTCACGAGCATGGGAAGGTTTAACGCCTCCACTGGCAGAATGGATCCTTGACGCGATATCCAGTATGGGCTTTCGACGAATGACGCCTGTACAGGCCAGCGTTATTCCGCTGTTCACTGGAAATAAAGACGTGGTGGTGGAAGCCGTGACGGGGTCTGGCAAAACCCTTGCGTTTCTCGTGCCAGTGGTGGAGAAGCTTCTACGAATGGAGGAGCGGACGAAAAGGCATCATGTGGCGAGCATCATCATTTCGCCTACAAGGGAACTTGCTACGCAGATACATGGTGTATTACAGTCATTACTAGCCTTCCATGGTCCTTCGGCTGCAGCCATGAGGCCTGCAGACGAAGCCTCTGATTCAACGGACGCAGAACAACCTGTTTCCTCATACCCCTCATCAAGTCCACTCGTGATACCACAGCTGCTTGTTGGAGGAGACACTTCCGTTGCCCAAGATCTCAGCCACTTCCTCAAAGCTTCCCCAAACCTGCTGATTGCGACTCCAGGTCGTCTCCTAGAACTGTTATCATCACCACATGTCCATTGCCCGCAATCTTCGTTCGAAGTGCTTGTATTAGACGAGGCGGACAGGCTGCTCGACTTGGGTTTCAAGGAGGATCTGCAGAAAATATTGGGCAGGTTACCAAAACAAAGAAGGACGGGCCTATTCAGCGCCAGCGTCAGTGAAGCTGTCGATCAGATTGTAAGGGTTGGCCTACGAAACCCAGTCAAGATTCAGGTGAAAGTCAGGGGGCCAGATGGAGAACTTGATCGCAGAACGCCTTCCAGTCTTCAGATGAGCTACTTGGTCACGCCCGCATCTCATAAACTGCCTACCATCTCGAAGATCCTCTCATCGTTCGAGCTTTCACCCAGCAAGACAATAATTTACCTCTCCACATGTGCTGCTGTCGACTACTTTCAGCACGTCCTACCCGCCATCCTTCTCACAAAAGATAACCAGAGATTTGCGCTCGTTACCCTCCACGGCAAGCAGCTTCCCAAAGTTCGACAGAAGAGCTTCAAAGCTTTCGCCAACGCGAGCACGCCTTCGATCCTATTGACGACCGATGTGGCGGCAAGAGGCCTGGATATTCCGCAAGTGGACCTTGTACTTCAGCTTGACCCTCCCAGTGATCCTAAAGTCTTCCTCCATAGATGCGGCCGCGCTGGGCGAGCAGGCCGTAACGGATTAAGTGTGATACTCTTGCAGCCCGGAAGAGAGGAGGACTACATACCATTTCTGGAGATCCGAAAAACGCCAGTCACTCCTCTGAGCAAGCCCAATTTCGAGATCACGAGCGAGGATACGCGAGACGTGACGGAGAAATTGAGACAAATAGCCCTGACGGATCGTGCCTACCACGACAAAGCCCAACGTGGCTTTGTTAGCTGGGTCCAAGCTTATAGCAAGCATCAAGCAAGCAGTATCTTCCGTATCGCCGATCTTGACTGGGAAGACGTTGGGAAGGCATGGGGTTTGCTCAAGCTTCCGAAGATGCCGGAATTGAAGAAGTGGGAGGGTGACAAGTCTTTAGGGGTCAATGTCGACTGGAAAACTTACGCTTACAAGGACAAGAAGAGGGAAGAACAGCGGAAGAAATCAGCTGCAGAGAGACTAGAAGCGCTTGAGATGAAAGATACGATGCCTAAGCCAGAGAGGCAGCAGACCAAAAGAGCCTGGAGTGATAAGCTCGATGCACGAGACGAAAGGGAGTTGCGAAGGAATAAGAGGCATAAGAAGCGGGACCGCGAGAAGTGGGAAAAGATGACGCCCGCTGAGAGAGAGAAACAGCAGGAGCTAGAGTGTATGATTGATGAAGTGAGAGCAAAGAAAGTGGAAGAAGAGAGGTTTGAGGAATTCGAGGGTTTCAGCGATTGAGTTGTGCGATTGCGATGATACCCAACCATGATAACGCCTATATACGTACTATGTTGCAGATTGTGGTTTCGGATCAATGTATTCATTGACTAGCTGCCGTATCTCGTTTGAACGGTCACGTGATAGCGCGGCTTCAAGAACGACGCAACGCGACTAATCTCTTTTGGAAAATCAACATGCCGCCCGCCCCCTGAATAGCGCTCTTCTGGCTTCGTGGGAGTGTATACTTTACAGTGTCTGCTATCCTAAGGAGACCCTATACCTCATCCCAGTCATTATGCCCATTACGACACGAGCCAAGCGAGCATTAGCAGAGTCAGATCCAAATGCCGAGCTCGCGCCAGCAGCAAAGAACATCCCGAAAGGTAGAGCCAATGGCAAGGAAAACAGCTCTACCGTATCTATAATTTTAGGAACGCTTTCACTAAACGATAACCCTACGCTCCACTTCTAATTCGTGACGCCTATCCTAGATATTCAGTCCCCGCCTCGCACCGTTCTCATCCCATTGAAACCTATTCCTAGCCAGCATATTCTTCCACTCCCACATGAACGGTAGCCGGCCCCAGTCCTTTTCCCATGTCCTGCCCTTAACCCGCCATCCATGGACCAGCTCTGGTTTCTCTGGTTCCTCTATTAATTCTGGGGTCATATCCACTCCGAGTTTCTTATCGATTCTCAAGTGCTCTTGCCATTGCCAGTTGATGCTCCTTCCCAGATCTGCACGCAATCTCTTCATGGCTAGGATACGCTCCCTGATATCTTTGACGTTGAGATCTGCGAAGACGGTCTCGTCTTTCGAAAGAGGGGCTATTTCCCCAAAGCCGATGCCTCTTGCTGGGGCCTTTCCCCTGCCGTTGTCGCTCTGAAAAGGGGTATGCGGCCGCGTTGGTAGCATACTCCGAGCCCTTTCCACTATTTTCTTCTCGGCCTAAATATGGTAAGCAACCCTTGACCAGCGTCTGTTGCAGCTCGTGATCTGCCTTACCTCCTCGATACTCTTGGCTTCATCCCTTTCGAACTGTTGTTCTGCAGCTGCCATCAAGCAGTCAAGGCGCAGACCGTCTCGTTCGATCCACTCGTTGACGTGCTCGAGTCTGTCTGCTAGGCGCGCTAACTGGGCAGAATGGTGGTTCGAGCGAATCTCAAGAGCGTCACGATCAATGGGTAGGGGGTCCGTCTGAGGGTTGGGTGGAAGGGGATAATATCTCTTCAGGGCCGACTGTTTTGGGGTTGCGTCCCGACAAGGAATGTGTAGGGGTGGGCTTGCAGACGCAGATAACGGTGATTCGCATGAGGGAGATTCGGGAGATTCGGGAGAGACGGAAAACTGAATCGTAAGCGTTCGAGGTCAAACTTTGGTGACAAAGATTGGGCTTCTTACCCGAGATCCCCTTAGATCTCGATCTCTATTGCTCCAATTCGTAATGATCCTAAGGGGTCCTCCTCCTTTAGAGACGTCCTTGGGAGACCGATTCGCAGTTGGAGTTGCGGCAGCAGGGGAAGCAGGCCGTGATTGTTCGGGAGTCTCTTTCTGGTTGGAGCAGGTGTGGTCAATTGAGGCTGCATTTCCTGATGCTGATCTGCTGCCTATCCGGCTTTTATTCTTGATACGATTTAAGAATGGCATATTGGTTCCAAAACATGAATATGGATATGTTGTTGGAGCGTGGCGAGATCGTGCAATTGGAATTGCCTGAATCCGTGGCTGCTCATTGTTCTGGGCAGGAGCATCCTCCTAGGCAAGAGCAACCCCATCGAGGTCAGGGGCGACTCTTCTAAAGCCTTTAATTTCTTCTGTCTGTTCGAAGCCTTTCCTTTTCGCATATTTCGCGTTAATAGCTTCCACGCTCTCCATCCGCGGCTTGTTCAGTACCGGTATATATTTTCCAAGGAGTCTTGCTCCATCGCCTCCTTGAAAAACCTTCTGGCTGCTATGGTGTTTGTCGCCTGCGCTCTCCTCGATCTCGGTTTCCGCAGAAGCACGGTCTCGATTGCCTTGGTCGACGATGACGTCCAGCAGGGCTCCTGCCAACACTTCGTCCATCTTTCTTCCTCTCCAAACTCTCCACATCTCATCAACCACTCCGCCCAGACCATATCTCCCTTTATTCCTCGCGCCTCCGGGCTTCTCACTACCATTTTGCGGCCCCGTTGAGCTACCGACGTAGATCCATTCCAGTGTATCATCACGGCTGCCGCTGCCTTCCCTAGGAAAAATGCAATCCCATAGTACTAAGGGTGCATCATCCGCCATCTCGTACTGCGGCTTACATGGGGTCTTCTGCACATCGAGAAGCTCATCGACGAGAGTAGGTGATTCAAGACCCTGGCCAATGAGGAAAAGGATGCCAACCATATGGCGCACTTGATGCCACAGGAATGCAGAGCCGTAAAGGGTGAAAGTGTAGATTTTTGGCGTGAAAGGCTCACCGTTGATTATGGAAGGAGCGAGCCGCCAGCCTGGGTTTAGATCCTCGTACTGTTGAAAGCCCGCACAGCCGATGTATCCTACTGGGTCATAAAGAGAATCCAACTCCTGGATATCAGCGTGAAAAATGCGCCTTTCAAAGTTTTCGATCTGTTTGCTCGGATCTACCTTACAAAAGTTGCGGAAGTCGTGCAAGCCGACGAATCTGTGGGCAGCGTTACGCATTGCTTCAATGTCAAGCCAACCTTCCCTCCTTCGCCCTGCCACAGGTGTGGGCCCCTTTGTCCCATCTAGAAGACCCTCGGCGCCAGCGGTGGGTGTGAATGCGGGCTGCGTAAAGAAGTACTTGTATCTACGCTCTCGACACGAGAAGCGGGCCGAGAAGTCGAGAGGTGGGGCCGGGCACCATGCAAGCATCCGAATATCTGATGGCAGAAGATTGTTGAGGATCTGACAGTATTGAATCTCGTCGTTGATTGAGTGAAAAGGCGGAGCACTGTCATCTGAGGTAGTGCTTGTGGATGTAGACAAAGACGTTCTGTTTTCGCATGGAGCACAAGAAGCGCCTGGATCAAGCGCTGGTGCCTCCAATCGCTCTTCTCTGAACTGTAAGTGTGCTCCAGAGCTTCCATTAAACTCTGTGTCTTCCGCAGAGGTAGGCGTGTGGGCTCGACTGACACGCCGATTGCTCCTGACCCTAATTCCCACTACCTGGCCAAAGGCGCTCACACCTTTGTCTGTTCTTCCACATTTGGAGTATTCACATCCCTCCCAGTTGGGCTCCCCAGACTCCATTTCAGGGTTCGGAGTAGGAAACACTAGTCTTGCCTTGTTCAATGCCTTCCATAGCTCCTCTTCTACCGTCGGCAACGGCGTCTTGTTATTGGTATGAAACTCGAGGCCATTGTAGCGCTGGCCGAGGTAGGCAAAATTCAGAGCAATGAGACGCGTGGAATATTTCGAAGGGTCAAATTCTCGATTGACGCGTGCATTCTTGGGTTTGCGAACTGGCGATGTGGGATTGGGCGAACTTCGGTTCGGTATTCCTCTACCTACGCAATCAGCATTTTAGACAGTAGCTTGAACGGCTCTAGTGGGTGCACACTTTGCAGTCTGCTCTTTCAATTGTCGCTCGAGGGCGGTGACGCGCTCAATCAGCTCGTTGGTGCTCCAATTGGAGTAATCCGGCTGCTGCTGTTCTGTGGAAGTCATCATTCTGCTTTGCTTCAATTGCCTCGCTGAGAGCCTAGCGTATGGCAAATGAAAGCGGCGAGCTACCCGAGACATGAAAGGATCAACGGCTATCGAAGTGTCTTTACCTTAAATTTATCATACTGAGTACTGAATTCGAGTCGGAGCTATGCCAAGAGATATGCTGACTCAGCCAGCCTTTTTTGGCTGGTGACTAAAATACTTCGATAACTTCTTAGATATTGATCTTGACACAAATATTTGACTATGACGTTGGAGAATAGAATATTTGCAAAGACTCTTCTTGCTTTAGAGCTTAGGTCCATCATCTTTGGTTGACAGAAAATTGTCGTATCGGAAGGAAGAGGGTCTTTCCTGACGATCTTGTACAAGTTGCCGATTCTTATACGTCAATATATTACCCAATGTGATCGAGATTACTCCAAGACTCGACTCGATGTTCTTATTTAAATATCATTGTGTATTGCGTTCATTGGGAGAGGAAAATGTGGGCCATCGTAGTCGAGCGAGGTGCGAAGCCGGGTGGATCGTTGGGGCTCGCAATTGCTGCACAATCGCTGCGCCGCTCACGATAGTTCTAGTAATACTCAGCAATTTCTTCCAAGTCAAGTCGGGATGTTCCCTCTTTGACCGTTTCACTCCTACAACATCAGTCTCAAGACAATTGCCTACTCGTATCGTGGACCTACGAAGTGACGAATGCAACTGCTCATCTTTTTTCAGTAGCGCACATCCAAAATGCAGGAACTACAATATGCAATGCAAGATAATCCCGGAACCTCTACAACAGACCAATCGCGAGAGCAAGGCAGATGAAACAGGTGAGATAGGTAAACTAATGCCAGGTCGTGTTCTTTCGACGAGGAACGGCACGCTGCAGCGATCTGCAATCGGTGGGTGGGTTCCGTGTTGGGGACAAGAAAAAAGAAAAAGTCGTCTTGTCATGCTGTGATTGCATCGACCACACCCTTTCACCACCATGATCCTCAGCATGGCGCTCTCTGTCCCATGGCCTGGACAGGAGGCCTGTTCTGCTGTCCATGCACATTAGCCCCAGCTACTGGAGGTTCTGGCATTGTCTGTGCAGGTATTATGTTTGAATTTTGCTGGATACTAGGCGCAGGTTAATGAAATATATATATATATTCTCGAGGGTTTGGCATTTGCTTACGATTGTGACTCTCGTATGAAAATCAAGTGGGGCAGGAAGCGGGCTCAAGATGGCCCGTGCGCTCAACTCCAATGTGCACAACTAAGGTAGTGTGCAACGCTTCATTCATTTAGTCTCCGAATTTTCTAATGTTACTAATCCAATATTCTGTTTCCAAGAAATCTATTACTTTATTCTCACCTCCTCTGAAAAGCAAGATATATAAAAACAGCGATGGCTTCCGACACAGGTCCACCAAAGGGCGAGATCAAACTCATGACACCATTCCCAATCGCCGAAGACCCTCCACCATCTAAGCCAATTCCCGATGTTCAGTACCCAGAAAAGTCTCCAGCGGAGCGAGCGGCAGCACGGTTTTCACTTGCTGGGAAGAAAGCCATTGGTTAGACTCCGCAGCACCATCCCAATTGGTCTTTCAGCTGAAGTCTCTGGAGTGACTGGCGGTGCCCAAGGACTAGGATTCGTCTGCGCTCGAGCACTACTCGAGCACGGGGTAGCGTATTTGGCAATCTTCGACGTCAACCCCGAATGTGGAGAGAAAGCCCTAGCACATCTCCAAGGTTTGTATCAGAACAACGAACCGCCAGAGACTGTTTTCAAGCTAGTAGATGTGACGGACGAGGGTTCCGTTGATGAGGCTGTCAACGGTGTTGCCCAGCATTTTGAAGGTGTCGACATACTTCTCTGCTTTGCAGGTATCACTGAATCAAGACTTGCGGTAGAGTATCCTATCGACTCCTGGAGGAGGATCTTCGATGTCAATGTTCACGGCTCGTTCCTTGTTGCTCGAGCTGTGGCGAGGTAGTCGCCTCTGCAGTTCATCATCGACTCTACAAACTAAGGTTGATACAGGGACATCATCGCTCGCTCCGGGTCCGGCACCATAGTCTTTACCGCTTCGATGTCGGGCTACATTGTCAATCAACCGCAGCCACACTCCGCCTATGCAATCTCTAAGGCCAGCGTGCACCATCTCGCACGCTCCATGGCAGCCGAATGGGTTGGGCATAACATCCGCGTCAATAGCATCTCTCCTGGGATTATGAACACAAGGCTTTCTAGTGGGCCAAGCCAGGCTGGCCTGAGAAAATCGTGGCTGGAGAAAAGCCCCATGGGGTTTGGAGATCCAGAGGACTTGACAGGGGCAGTGATCTTACTTTGCAGTGAGGCGGGAAAGTTTATTACCGGGACTGATATCAAGATTGATGGTAAGTTTCCTAGATGGAATGATAGGCTAAGGCTAACATTCATTCAGGCGGGTACACGATGTTCTAGGCATGGAGCGGTGACTCGGATGCGAGGAGCTTGGATAGGGCCAGTAGCTATCCCTCGAGGTAGAAAGCATGGAACAATGACGTTACATAGAGATCACTTAGTTGAATCGGATTACTGTGCCAAATCTTGAAAACTCCACTGACTATATCTTGATGTTGGATAAAGGTGTGTCATCTAATGATATCAGAGGGAGCTTATCGGAAAATTTGCTCGACTTAAAGGCAGCAGAACTCGTCATGGGAGGGGTTTACCACTTACTCTACGCAAGAATCACGCTTCGTTCTGTTACGACCAGTCTATGAGAAGTGCCACATTTGCGATAAAACAAAGAAAGCGTAATACATGTCTGTTATCTAATCTACACTCCAATCTGAAGCCACGCTGATACTCGACCCGACTCGTTGAACATCACAGCCCGCTGCCAGCTCCGCCTCTCTTATATTGCGAAATGTACTTCTAGGGCTTTGTCTTATAATATTCCGAATCCGCTGTTGGTCCGCGGTCAACGGTGGACTTGGCACTGCCTGGCAATCCTGTTCTCCATGAGGCAATTCTTCTGATGACTCAACTTTCGTAGTAAGTTCATCAGACATCGGAGATGACGTGTGTGACCTTCGGGAGGTTCTAATGTCTACCAATCCCATGGAAGGTGCAACGCGTCGCGAGAGCGTCTTGACAATTTTCTTTCCACCAATGGAGCTCACGTCGAGTTTGTTGGTGTGGAGGTCAATGCCATCTTCTAACGTACTATCAACCCAAGCATGCCCCGGCCTCGGATGCTTATAGAGTACGCGGTGGCTGTAGTAATCGGCCGCTCCGTGCAGCTGCAAGCTGTGAAGCAGGTCGATGATAGAGACGCCGGGTGGCCTTGGGTCGAAGGCAAAATCAAGAATGAGCTGTGTGAGATGGTCTAATGGAATGCTGTGTGCTTTTGTGACCAAGCCGCAGGTAAGTTCAATCCATTTGCGGATTGCTGATGGTTCAGTTGTGGCTTCATGCTGTCGAAACTCAATGGTGTTATACAACGGCTCGTCGACGAGTGGCATCAAGTTATATGCTTGATTTCGATCTCGGTCCTTGCCCTTTGTCGCATATCTCTGAATAAGCTTTCTGTGATTTGGGGCGGACTGAAGTAGCAGGGCGGTGTCCCAAAGGTTTATACCTTTGAAGGCTTGTGTTGGTCCTTTTGCGAAGCTCATGCCGAGGCCGGAAACGCGATCTGGAGGATGTAAGCTGTTGAGCTGCCGCTCAAATATCGTAGTTAGCATACAAAAATTCTTGAGCGTTTGAAGTTGAAACCCTTTTCGCTGATTGCCAACATGGACATGCAGTCCGCATGATTCATTCACAAAAATATCGAATTTGTCGTTGAGTGACTTGATAGCTGCTTCGACTTGCGTCAACGCAGCCTCGGAAAGATTGTAGGCAGAAGATTTGATCTCAATACCTACACAATTAGGTTCATTGTCGCAATCGATCGATTCGTCCGATGTGATTACCCACTTCTGTATAGTGGGCTTTTCACGTCGTTCACATATCGGAATTCCAATGCCTTTCAGCTCCTTGATGATGTGGTCTCGCAGGATAATCTCAAATTTAGTCTCTCTCCTGGTTCGTGGATCCCATTTCCGGAAACCAAGCGCGGCCTCGTATTTGCTGGGGTCATAACGGACAATGAATTCTAGTTCCAGGCCAAAGGTGAGTTCGAGTGATTGAAACATTGCCGTCTCTGAGTATTTGGGATGTAGGTAAAGATCGTACAATGAAGAGGAAAGTATACATCGCAGATTGTAGATATACCATTTCGGACAAAGACATTGTCCAATCCATGAGGATGAATGGCGATATAAAGGGCATTGCCGTGGATAAAGCGGTAGTACAAGGGCATGGTTTCTCACTCTCCTTTGTATTGCAGACAAACGCCACCGCAGAGTCAAAGTTCAAGAGACCGAAGCATTTCGCGGAAGAAACTCAACAAAGGTAGAGAATACTTATTTTCGAATGGGGTTTGAGCACTGTCAGTGGCTATCTTTAAAGTAGTTGAGTAACATCTTTGCCATTCTCGCTCTGACCAACGACCTGCCACCTCTCTTGCGCACTTCGTTGCTATTCGACCTAGTCGGAAGAACCAATAGAAGGGACTCCGATGGCATTCACTTCAAATGCATCACGCGTCCTTGACTCGCGCGCCCACTGAGCAGCGTGGATTTGCAAAATGTCCTCGTCAGTAATTAATCTTGTGAAGAATCTGACCTTTCATAACTACCATCCCCCTTTTCTACTCATACACAACCATTCAGCACATCCTTGGGCTATCACCACAAGGATTGAGCCAATTCCCTATTGTGCTAAATTACCACACGATCTACCTTGATCTCACTCACCCACTGAAAGACCTGATTAAGGCGCAATATAAAACGAACCTCACCATCGCCATCGGCTCCCACGAGACCTCTCAAGGAACTGGAGGCAGCTCACATTCAATCAACGATCCAATCGTCCACGACATGTCGTTCACAGTAAAGCCACAGTTGGACCCCGCCGGACTGATTGCGTCCAAAACGACGGGTGAGCAGGTCGTGAAAGGAGTTCGCATCAGCTCCGGCGGTGCCAAGCAAGTCCTGAAGGAAAAGCCATACATCTCTGTCGAGGTATCCAAAGACGGCTTTGACTTTCTCAAAAACAATCCCGACGTTGGCTACCCAATCTCGGCAGCTCATCGGTATGCCAGTCTACGTTGGCCGCTACAAATTGGTTGCAGCCTACTCGAGCAGCAACGCATGCGGTATCCATCTCAATCCAGAGGCCCTTCTCCTCATGCGAGGTATGAATCCAGCAGAAGAAGGCTTTGGTTACGCACCATAGAGTGGCAGTTGTCAGTCCACAATTGCCTTGTCGTCCGTGTTGATGGCGAAGACATCACCACATGCCAAGTGGAAGCTTTGTCTCATTTTACACAATATCATTTGGCCGAAGCATTCGAGGACGTGATGGGAGAGCGAATGGAACAATTCAATAACGAAGGCCAGAAGAAAGAGAAAGAGAAGGTACTTGACCTCATCACCCCCCAAAAATCTCGCGAGTCCTTCCTGGAGTTCATGGTCAAGAAGATGGAGGAGGACAAGGACATGGCCTGGGTTGGAGCTTTCTGTCCGATTTAGCTATCAGATACACTTTTCCACGAGGCAGACTAGAATTCCATGTGTCTACGCCGTGAGGAGTGATTAGGCAGTCATTTCGAGTGATGCTGACGTCTGAGAATAAGCGTCAAGCAGAAACAGTGGCTCTGCTGACTTTCAAACATGCATGTAGAGTACAACAGACGAATGGGAGCACAGGCTGGCGACACATAACAAAGACATTGAAGGTAGTCAATCGAAGCAGTCATTATTAATCAATCTTGCTCTTGTTTAGCTCCTTTAGTGCAAGTCTCGTGGTCATCTCGTATAGATGGATACTCATAAAGCCGGAGTGGGAGATGCCGATGGAGATGAAGGGCTGCGGCCCATAGGCGACCTAGAGATGGCCCTAGAACTGATTGCCTAAGTGAAAAGAGGACGTTTTTATTTCCAAGGCAACGCTAGTATTTAGTATGCAATAGCTTCCTGCATGCCCCCCAGGCTAGTTTTCTCCCGAGATTAGTACGTGTCGCCCATAGTAACAGCCGGAGGTGCGTTGCTATGGAGAATGCGCGTCGCCATGGGGCAAATCCGCCATGAAACCATGGGGGCATGCTGTCGCCATGGGCCAAGAGCTCCGACATGAAACCATGGGGGCATGCTGTCGCCATGGGGCAAGAGCTCCGACATGGGCAAAAGTTGATGCGGAAGTGAGGTGAGATTTATATTGCTGTCGCCATTTATCGCTATTATTTGTATGTAGCTGTCGCCTAATCCTAGGCCTAACGCCCTCACTGTTCACCTCACTGTCGGTTCACCCTTATTGTAGTCCCCGCTCTTCACCCACCCACCAGGCCACGTCGTCGTCGCCCTCAGCATCCCGATACTCCTCGCCGTCTACGTCCTTATACTGGGGTGGCCAGTCGGGATAGCCCTTAGCTGGCGGAGGCCACACGTAGTCCTTTCCCTCCGCCCACTCCCTCTTCACTAGGAGATCCTCATAAGTGTAGTCCTGCTCTTATATGTAGTCCTCCTCTTTCTCAGCTACCGCTGACGTTGCGGTCGTCGTAGTTGCCGTCGTCGCAATTTCCGCTGCCAGCTCCGATACAGCTGCGTTGGCGGCTTCTTGTCTGATTGGTGCGGTGATGAGGGTGAGGTTGCTAATCTAGGAGGCGTTTTGCTGGCCGAGCGCAATCTGCGGCGGGGGCGACAGCGACGTGGGCGACAGCGACATCATCAAGCTCGAAAGAGGCCATAGCGACGGTGACGTAGGTGGTAGCGACGTTGGTAAGAAAGGAGGGAGGGAGGGAGGGGTAGAGCTGGCGACGGTGAGGTATGTAGAAAGGTAGGAACGCGACGGTCGCAATATTTTGTTTTCAACTGAACTTGGTAGATTGGTTTGTTTGTTTACTCCTCGCGTCTCTGATTCCTACTACTACAGAACAGTACTAGATTGGACGGGGTGGTAGTGGGGATCTAATACTAGGTGCAGTAGTGTTGCCTTGGAAATAAAAGGCACCTGAAAAGAGTCATCCCCGGAAGTTGCCGGCTTAGGATTTGGAGAATGAGCTCTAGCGTGCACCCTCGGGGTCGCTGGGCTTCAGAGAAGTACTAGGTATTTCCATATTTCTTTCCATTGCATATATCTTGTTCCATCGTATCTCGCTTGAATCTGTCTTCCTTGTCCTGCGAGAGAAATCTCGCGATGTCGCACCCGACCAGACTAGCAACGAAACCGTCCAAAGCAATGAGAAGGACTTAGAAAAAGGCGAACCAGGATCAAAAGAGAACAATGAAGTGGACCAAGGCAGTGAGGACAAGCGGCAGATCGAGCTCGACGCGAATCTTGTTGGCTGGGATGGACCTGATGATCCAGGGGATCCCCAGAACTGGTCGAAGAGGAATAAACATACCACTACAGTCTTCTACGCCACGATGACCTTCTGTCTTACCTTCTCCAGCAGCATCTTCAGCACCGCGACCACGGTCACAGCGCAGATGTATGGCGTATCGAACCAGATCTGACGCTAAGGACCAGTCTGTTCGTCTTAAATGGTCGTTCTCTTACCAGCGGAGACCTGAAACTCGTACTGACAACTTCCAGAGGGCTCTGCTGTAGGGCCCATCATCTGGGGCCCTCTCTTCGAGCTCTATAGTACGTGCCCATATCACATGCCCTCAACATGCGCTAATCTGACTCTAGGCCGGAAAACCCTCCCTCTTCTTCGGATTTGCCATCTTCGCCATCTTCCAAATACCCGTCGCTTTTGCTCAGGATGTTGAGACTACAACGACGTGCCGATTCCTGGGAGGAACATTCGGATCCGCACCATTAGCCATCATCAGCGGAGCTCTGGCGGATTTCTGGGGACCAGTCGAGCGAGGATTCGCCCTAGGTCTCTTCTCCGGTGCTACCTTCATTGGACCAGTAGCAGGACCAATTTGTCGGAGATTCCATTACCAATATTCACCTTGGATGGAGGCCGTCAGCATAGACTACACTAATAATGGCCGCTTTCTTCGGCATTCTCGCCATCTTCATCTAACCCGAATCCTACACGCCTGTGCTAATGCAGCGAAAGGCAGCCAGAAGAAGCTTCGAGACACGTAATTGGGCGATTCACGCGCCAGAAGACGATAATCAAGTTGACATGCACGAGATTATTCACAAATATCTTTACCGGCCTTTCATGATGATGGTTCTTGAGCCCATCTTGATACTCGTCCCATCCTACATGGCTTTGATCTACGGGACCATCCATGTCTTCGACGAATCTTATCATTTCGCTTTCCAGGAAGGTCGCGGATGGAACGCAGGCGTTGGCGCGTTACCCTTTCACGGTATAACATTAGGCGTCATCGTGAGAGTGGCTATCATAATATACGCGTCCCATACACGCTTCAAGCGTAAGATGAGGAAACTGGTGGGAAGCCAATACCAGAACAGAGATTAGTACCTATGATCATCGGAGCTTTCTTGCTGCCAATTGGCCTGTTCCGATTTGCTTGAACCTCTAGCCCCTGTATGACGTGGGTGCCACAAGGTCTTGCTGGTGTCCCTATAGGAGCCGAGTCCACATGATTTTCTTGCCGGGGCTGAGCTACATCATCGATGTGTATCTTATACACGCCAACAGCGCTATAGCTGGAAATACCCTGGTGCGGTGGTTGGTAGGAGGAGGATTTCTACTGTTTGCGACTGCCATGTACCACACTTTGGGTGTGCTATGGACGACGAGTCTGCTTGGCTTCTTATCCGTCGCATTTCTTCCATGTCTCATACTGTTCTTTCTGTACAGCGCGAGAATACGAAAGTTGAGCAGATACGCCCCGACTGCATGACCTAGGTACAGGTACAGGCCGGCATGCAGCACAGATGATTTCCCTATGTAGAGCTAAACGTGATAGAATTCTAATAACACTGCTACTGGACTGTGACGTGCTGCGGGGGAAGCCTCCAAATTCGAGCGACTATTTGGGCTCTGAGTCGTATAGAATTTTCTCCAAGAGCGTGCCCTTCTTATTCTCAGGATATTTACAGATTGACACCCACACCGTAGCAGTCTAAGTTAGCTATATTGTGTCCCATTCCCATCTAGATTTGGCCACGCCAAGTCTCGGTGCGCCGCTTCTCAACGCTCTTGCCACGATTTCCTCCCCTTCTCTTCCTTTATGAATGTTCTCTTTCATTCTCTTTGAATTCCACTCCTTCCGGTCCGAGCCTTACCCAGCACTTTCAAAGTAGAATAAACTTCCATTGGGCTGAAAAGGCTTAATCTGTGAGTCACGAAACCTTATCAAATATCCATGTCTTACCCTCAAGTCGAGGCCATTCCTATTGACAGTACATGACATTGACAATGTGCAAATCACTAGAACAGAACAGAAAGTTGAGGAAGTTTACCTTCCTGCAGCTCCCTGCAGAGCTTCGTCTTCTGATATATCCTCTCGTTCTCTGCCCGTGCCGGCGCATCAAATATCCAGATGGAGAGGTGGTGATTGAAGGATCTACTCGAATAACAACTACGACAGTCTATGGTGGCGGGCACGGAAAGCATGTCGATCCCTGGGAGCTTAAGACCGACAGGACGCCTTCCAAAAACAGGTACGACTGTGACTTGTGGCCAGAGATCCTTGCCACATGTAGGACCATTTACCGCGAAGCAAGGTCATTTTTCTCCCCAGCTCGCGAAACTTGGTTCGAATTCTTTCTTTGGCCAGCGAGCGATCACATACCACGTGGCTCAGACATACAAAGACACTGTCCGGATCTTTTCAAGTACGAAAGATGTGATTGGCAAGCGGAAAGAGTGCCTCTTTTGCTCATGGAGAGTGTCTTCGCTGCCTTCCTCAGAATGATTGGCCAAAGCAACGCCGCAAACATTACAAATCTCAAGTTCGACTACGAGGATGCAGATGCAGTAGGGGAGCAAATGCCACTCATTACGGAACTTGTCCGCTTGCATATGCCAGGGTTGCGTAAGGTAGAAATACATGTGGAGGAAAAGAAGGTCTTCTGGGAAGAATCACCGGACTACTGGCACAGGGATCGTTCCTCTCCGTTCTGGATGAATGGAGAGTTTGGACCAATGTATCGAGCATTGAAGGACTTTGTTACCAAGATTACGTGGGTCAGGCGGTTCGATTATGACGGGCAGTGTCATTTTGGGGAGTATGATGATGGCCCTGTTCGGGGATGGGATATGTTGAAGAATTTGGGAAAGACAGCCAAGAGCCGAAGTGATGGATTTGGTACCGAGTCATTGGGCAATTCTATCAGGTATGTTACCCTTCGCGCAGCCACATTCGCCGTCATTCTGTAAATTGGAAAGCGAAAGCTAAACAGGTTATAGGAACACCGCGGCGCTCTCCTCCAACCCAGATCCCCAATCCTTGATTCCTTGACACGGACAGAGCTCGGGACTTGTCGTAAACACGTTGGAGGAATGTCGATCTCGACCAGGATAGAAAAGTGTTTGAACTCGCCACCTGGATAAGGCTTTCACTATCTCATGAACCAATACGCCATGCCTGAAAGACCTATAATCAAGACGCCGAAGAAAGAAGGGTGCGCAGGGAGGGATTTCGCAGTAGTAGTTGGACTGATCATTCTAGACAGAACTGAATGACCGCAATGCAAAATTTTCTTCTGGATCGCTTCTCCAACATAGTGACCACGCATCCGTGATAAATGCTTAGCTGCTAGCCTCATCCAACGGCCCATTGACAAGGCTTTGCAATGCAGGCTTTGGAAATACTGGGTGAATGGCCGGAAGTAAAGTTCTTTTCGCATGGATTGTTTATGTGAATTCCATCCAAGATGCTCGATCACTGGGAACTCGCATCACATGACTTGTTAGCGCGAGGAAGGCTTGGCAGGGCTTGCATCGATCGGGCATACGGAAAGAAGAGAACTTCTGCTTCAACAATAGTGGGTATCTAGAACGTCGACACGTCTGATATATCTGTCGGACAGAGGACTTTGACACATCTGATACATCTGTCGATCAATTTACATGGAGAAATCTGAAGCTTCGGAGACCTACGTACTCCGGCAGACTGCCCCAAACACACAGGACCTGACCTCTATTTCGAACACCACAAGAACCTACGATGTGGTATCAAGAGAGACTGGAGGTTTTATGAATAAGAAGCCGCATATGGTCATTACAAGGCAGCAGAATGGCATGAAGTATGACTGTGCAGAGGTCAGGTTCGACCACTACAGCTCTGGCACTACCATCGTCTACAAAGGCAACGGCGTCAGTCAGAGTCTTGCGCTTGAGAGCTCCTTGGATCAACGATATGAATGTCGGATACAGGATGCACTACATTGGTGGCAGCCCACCGGACCTAGCAGACGTGAATTGGAACTGACGAACACTGCCGGAGAATCAGTCGCACTTTTCACGTATGCGAATGAAGTAGCTTTGACAACAGGCGCCAGGACTGGGAGCAAGAAGCAAGTCAAGAGTGAGGATGTAGGCAAGCTACAAATACTGCAACGTCCTGAAGGTGGGATGTCCGCGGCGGAGCAGATACTGTGCACTGCGCTTGCGGTGATTGAAAGGGGGAAGAGGAGGGCTGCGAATGTGGGCAGGCAGGGAAGTGCTTATAAGCAGGGAGCTTGTTGTGGAATCACCAATAACGCTCATGGAGGTGGTCTTTGAGCTTGCATTCCTGTATTAAACATAGCGGGGGAAAGACGTGGCCAAGGTGAAATGGTGTAATTCTGCAGGGCTTGCTTGGATGAATTGCCTTTCAAATTTTCTCAAGTTCCAGTAAGATCTTGGTCCACATTCATGCAGTCAGTGGATACTGACTGCGCGTATCATTGTCACAGAACAATGGAAAGGCTGGAGATTTTGGCTCTCGCTTCGGCTGCTCGAATATTCAATGTTCTCGTTACAGCTTGACTCAACTCCAAAGAAGGATAGATATGGTGCTAAGATAAAGATGGATTTTGTGCGTGAAAGGCTACTCTTGTGATTCAGTCGCGCTGCCAGAAGGCGTGATATATGCACAGGGATTCGGATATAAAAAGCTACGACCGTCAAGCACGGTAATAGTCAAGTGTTATGTTAACCGAATTGACTTCTTGCAACAGATGGAGCCAGTCCGGTCAGCCGTGATTGGTGAATATTATGACGAGCGTAAAGAGAGGACTACGCTTTCAATCTTGGGACTTCATGCGTGATGGTAGTGGCAATAGAGTACGATGGAGGTACGCTCTGGTGAGGTGAGAGCTATTAGCAATGAAGAGAATGGAATCAGATCGGTAAGGAAGGATGTTACAAAGGTTGAGTACGATAATTCGAAATAGGCTGGCGATAAGGTAGACACCAACAAACTCGCATGTCTTCAGCCCTGCAATGTAAGCACAGTCTTCGATTCGGTCCGTCTAGATTACACTTATGTACCTGTATTATAGCTAAGGTAGCCATGAACGCCAAGCTTTTCCGTAGGCTTAAAACAAATTCCGACTTTTTCCCACAATATGCCTCAAGTCCAACCCTCTCTACAAATACGCTGGCGAGTGTTTGTATAGCCCTAATCTGCACCAATACTGGTCCAAGCATCGCGCTTAACCTCCCCTCCTCACTCCATTGGGTTGAAGCATTGCGCTCACCCTTCCTCACACCTACTGGGTTGAAGCATAGCGCTCGCCCTTCCATCCTGATCAACATGTCCCCTCCTCGGCAGCCACAGAATCAGCATCATGGCGGCAGAAAGGCGCAAAAACAAAACGTGACAGCCTCTCATCACAAGTAAGTGACTATCAACCATATTTACATTTTACTGTGCTACATGTAATCACAGCCCCCAAGGTCAACGGCCCGATCCACATCCTAGAAGGTCATCAAGAGACCTTTCTGCCCACACCGAGGATAGTGCCCCTACGCCATCCGCCAAAGAATTCATCAGGGTGACAAACAAGTACGCCCTAAGTAAAGATCTCAAGGACGTCGACCCTCAGTCTCTCATGCAGTCGCTGGCCAATTTCGACGAGGACAAACAAATGAACGATCTGCGTGAGCTGGTGATATACAATGGAACGGAAAGAAGGGAACTTTCAAAAGAATGGGATGCATGGCGAGAGGTTAGTCTTGTGACTCGTCTGCGCAAAGCTGGCACAGTTTAGGCTGCCAGGTACACGCTTACCAACATGCATTCGGATATGCTAATACTGGGCTTCTAGCACCGTGGCATGACGCTCGAGCGTATGCGCGATGTCATTGACTTTCAGGTCTACCAAACCCGTCCCCGGTACATATGCTCAAACCCCAGTGAGATCCGAAGAGCTTTGGCAACATATATGGATGTCCGCGAACAAGCTCTTGAGGCAGGTTTGAACCTTTTGGCGGTAGAGGCATCAAAGAAGGCGCCAGACTACTTTCTGCTCTGCCACGTCGGAAGTAGGTTCCGGTTCTAAGGACCATCGTTGATAAGATACTGATGGTGGGCAGGGGACAGGATAAAGCTCCTGGACGTCCTGGACATTGTGAAGGAGTCTAATATCTGGACTGCTGCAATGAAGACCATCACAGACAGTCGGCCCTCGCGCAGCACCCTTCCACCCCCGCTCCCCCGCCCACCCCCACCTATGGATACCAGTCTACGTCCGCCTCAAACTCCAACTCGAACTCATCTATCAAGCCCGGCGACGGGAAATCTTTCAAAACATACACCATCGAGTACGACGTCACTTACACACCCGGATACTACTAGGAGAGTCACGGCACCTGTGCAGGCAGATGGAGAGGAGGCATCCGACTTAGCTGAACAGATCAAGCTCATCAGCAGTATTGAGAGTTTGCTCCTACAGCCAGATGAACGAGTTCCCTCATGGGACGACATCATACTTCCTCCGCGTCTTAAGCTAAGGATAAAAGACTCTGTTGATGGTTACCGGCTAGTACCTAGAAAACCGAGGTTCATCCATGGCTTGCTCCTGCATGGTGTCTGGGGAACTGGAAAGACAAGCACCATCAAGTCTGTGTCCAGAGCAGCCAAGTTGCCTCTCTACATGGTCGATACGGCCTCTCTACTGTCCAAGTTTCAAGGTGAAAGTCAGAAGTAGGTGTTCCACTCTGATGGTGTGATTCAAGCTGACCTCTCCACAGATTCATCAAGGCTGTATTTAGTCATGCGGTGGAACAGCAGCCAAGCATAATCTACATCGATGAAGTAGATGGAGTGTGCACGAAGCAAGGCGAATCCGAAACCTCGTCGAACACGATGCAGCAGGTGCGGGATTTGATGCAGTCACTTTGGTCAAGACTGAAAGCGAATGGGGACAAAGTTACGGTGATCGGATCCACAAACCACCCTGAGAAGATCGACAGCGCTTTCCTCCGTCGCTTTGAAAGAAGGTTTCATGTTCCACTGCCAGATACTCATCTAAGACTACGATTCCTGAAGGCGGCCTTGTTCGATGTGCTGCATACACTAAACGAAGAGCAAGTGGGGGAGCTAGCTAAGATGATACCTTCCTTCTCCGATGACGACATTCTCAACTGTGTTGGGGAAGCGGATCAGGATACGAGGCTGGAGCTGTACGATTCGGAGTATTGGGTCGAGGTGAGTTCTTCGCGCGCGACATAAGACTCTGCATGCGCTGACTAAGTTCTTACCTTCGTTAGAGTGAGGATGGCATTCGTGTCGCTAGTGCTGATGAAGCAAGTGCATTCCGAGTCGACTCCTACTACGACTTCACTGAAGAGCAGCGGGGGAGAATCAACGTGAGTCCTTTGAGCTATATGGGCGTTAAGAAGGCTCTCGAGAGTCACAGGGCGGTTCATACGGATGATGACGTTCGCCTCCATGAAAGCTGGAGTGAAAAATTTGGGAGCTGATCATGGGAGGAAGATTGGAGTTCGGATAATCACGTCCATAGCTTTGATTCATTGCCTACTTGAGATGATAAAAGAGTATCCTAATCTCATACTCTAGCTACCTGCGGGGATGCTACATGGCGTAGTAAGACTTATCAGAAAGAAGTCTGCCACTTCGATCAGAGCGTAAAGAAATTTTTCAAGCAGCTGTCAAGATGGCGTTGCGAATGGCATGAGCACGCTAACAATAATTAGCGCTTCCCGAAAAAAAACTTTGTATGACGGCCTCTTCTCTACAACTTTGATCAGACAGTTCCGCAGGTGCGTACGACCATTGGTGATAGAATTACTGGTTTCAAGCATTGCGCTGTACCTCCCAACTCCCATACTGGTTTCATGCATTGCGCTGTACCTCCCAACTCCCATACTGGTTTCATGCATTGCGCTGTACCTATCAACTCCCATATTGGTTTCAAGCATTACGCTGTACCTATCAACTCCCATATTGGTTTCATACATTGCGCTGTACCTATCAACTCCCAAATAGGCTTAAGCATCGTGCTCGCCGTTCATCGACAACATTCTATTCCACTCGTCATTCACCTGAGCACTTGATCCAATAATTGACACTGCCGTTCATCGACAAGATCCTATTCCACTCATCGTTCACCTCAGCATCTGATCGAAGAATTGTCACTGCCATTCATCGACCAATCTTTATTCCATTCGTCGCTCACCTCTGCACCTAACCGAAGAATTCTCACTACTCCTCTCCCATTCAATACACTCGTCGCGGAAATTCATCCTCTACAACTCAATAATTATATATACAAGCCTCGCCGTCGCCAGTAAGTGTCATTTTGTCCGACAATGAGGACTATAAGACAGCTGACCGGACCATACAGTGTCGGGAACACCAGCCACTCGCATGCGACTGAATTGGCGAGAGCTGCCTGCTGCCCAGACGATCTTAGTAAAGCTCAATGCCATGTTAACCCAAATCGACAGTCATGGGTGGATAGAATGGGAATCAGCAATGCCCAGGAAGGACACCGAAGCCTTTGTAGCCGACCTAGGCACCGGCTTGAAGAAAAGATATGCTGTTGTCAGGCAGAGCAAGCCAATGATCAAAAAGATCGCGAGGAGCACTTGGGTGATGACAGCCTTTAACTTTGTTGTTTGGCAATCAGCTAATATGTGAAATCAGCCATGGTTTGCAAAACTCGTCCTCCTAGTGCAGTACCTGGTCCTCCATATTGGAGACAGAGAAGAAATCAAATTCCGCCAGTCTTTCTACGCGAATAAAGGGGTCTTCAATGAAGGTCAACTCCGAGCAATGCTCAACGATCTCGCGGTAACCACCAATCTGCACCCGACAAGCCTAGGCATCCAGGCTCAAGAGGCGGGCACAGTGTGGGTCGGTAGTAACGTGAGGATCAAGCTCCATCTCGTGCAAAACGTCTACACCGCGGCGAGTACCAAAGCCAATGCAGCAGTCATCTCTGGCGGGATGACTGCCGCTCAAAGGGACGCCCACGTCGAAAGGGACGCCCTCAAAGGATGCCGCCAGCACACCATTACAAAGGAACAGCCGATCCCATGCAAGATTTGGAAATTGGAGTGCCCCAGGGCTCCGAGTCTGGTGATTGTGTTGGAGCACCGTAACGTGGGCACCGCACTCAAATGGTTGGAGCAAAACGCTTCATCAACAATCATCATCATGGTATGGCCTCTCTTTTCATTGCCTCTTTTTGCATCGAATTTCTTTCCTTCGCAGCTCTTACAAACGCTACCACTCAGCTGACATGTTAATACAGACCGGAGGCTCTCCCTCTCTTGCGTGTCGAGAGTTCATCCACCTCCTCGATCAGGCTTTGCCTAATATCAACTTCACATACTTCTCGGATCATGACATACAGGGTGGCCAGATGTTCACCAATATCAAGTATGGGTCACGGTCCTCTTCCTGGGCGACGGACATCATGACGTGTCCAAGTCTTCAATGGTGCGGGCCCACACAGGTCCAACTGCTGGAATATCTCCAGTCTCACCACGATGGTACGGAAGCGGAATGGGCAACTCGTAAAGAAGCACTCCTTAAGAAGATGTCGGTCTCACAGGAAGACATTCCCACCACGGATGGTACGCTCTTCAAGAGCATGGAGAATCTTGGTCTCTTCAACCTCGAGCCAACACTGATGGAGGAGATGCGGTTGGTGAAGGAAGGGCAAGCGGTTAGTAACATCCAATCCTTCTATTCAAGTATATGACTTAACCTCGATAATCTTATAGAAATTCTCTCTTACCTTACTATCCGATCGCACACCCAAGGGGATTGAACAGTTCGTCATGCAGGAGGCGGACCGCAAGGCGAGTATACTGACGACGCCCCGGCTGTTCGAGCGTGAAGCCTTATCATCCCAAAACCAGCGCACCTTTGACGATATCACCTGTCAGCCAGAAAAACTGACGCCACCAAGGCAAATTGAAGTGCAGCAAGAGCAGCCAGTGAACCTTACACAGGATGGAGCACGGAGGCGTCAGACTATGGCAAAGATGGCAGACTTAGACGGTTGAATTCGTGGCCGGTTCGCATTCATAGTGACACTCATGCCTTCACTTGTAGTAGTAAGGGCTTCATCAAATTCGAGATTACACGAAGGCTGTATCGGATCCCATTGTACAATCAGTCAATAGATTCAAGATGTAGCTTAATCAGCAGAAACAGCAGATTCTACCATGTTTTCAGTAGATATCGTACGTATACAAGCCTTACTCATCAAGCTAAAGACGCATTAAAGGTTTAGAGTAGGATTTTCCCATTTGATCAATCACGCGTACGTATCAAGAACTTATTAGCCCAAAGAGAGTAACAAAATGACGCCTCCGATGGACATGTCTCCTCTCTTGCGTTGTACTGCCTCTAATCTGCCGCCGCACCTTGGGTCTCTATTTCTTAACATGTTAATTTGCCCCCACGGTCTTCATCGCCACCTGATGTTAGTCCTGCCGCAGAATTGCTTCGAACGCCTCTCTGATATCCTCATGTTGTCCATGTTTGGTACGTAGTTGCGCGTTCTGAGTGCTAGCCTAGAAAGCCAGTAATGATCTGCCGTTGGACCGAGTACGTTCGATCCAGCTGTGTTCGGACAGATTGTGCTTGAGGCGCTTGAGTATCTCGCACTTGCGGCTGGAAGGCCTGGGCAAGTGGTGCATGAGGTATACCATAGAGATTGAATCTGAAAAGGCCGGTGTCACTGGCGAGCGGCTGGATAATTTGTAGAGAAGGCGGGTCTTACGGCGTCCGACACGCTCGTTGAATTTCTTAAGGCAGGTTTGGGTCACAAAACTCATAATAATTCTAGCAAAATTGATTACTATAATACACACTGTTTCATTCGTAAATTATATAGAATCGTAAATTGATATAATTGACGAGTTTATATTATAATAAATAGAATTAAAACGTTTAGAATATTTATATATATTAATTTTAATATAGTATTTTCTTTTTATTCTCTTTCTTTATCGTTAATACGATAATATTTAATCTTAGACTCGAGGTTAGTAGTAAATATCGAGTATTTATATTTCTATAAATTTACGATAAACCTAGCGCTATTATTACTAGAATATAATATATTATAAATATTATATATTTGTAAAAACGAGATTTAAAAATAGAAGGGTTTATTATTTAATAGATTAAACTACCTAGTAAATTACTCTACTCTAAATTCACTATTATAGATTTTAATACTATATCTTTATAAATAAAATTATAAGAATTATTAATTATTATAATTTTTATCCTAATAATTTTATTTATATTAATATAATTTATAAATTATAATAATTCGATTATTTATATTTAAAAGGCCTCTAGAGTTAGACCCTAGAGTAGGAAAATTAAAATCTCCGAGTATTTAATTTAATTTATTAAGTAGTTTAACCTACTAAATAATAAACTCTTCGAGGTATTTATAAATTAATTATTTTAATTTATATTTCTTTTTCTAACCTTTTCTCTTTATAATATTAATAATAATAATTATAATTATATAAAAATAAATTAATAAAGTTTTTTCAAAATTTATAATATATAATAATATTTAAATTATAATTATAATATAAAATAGAGAAATAAATTTATCTTTTTTTGAAAATTAAGAAGAGAATTAAGAATTAAAGATAGAAAATAAATATAAAATAAATTTTTCTCTATATTTTAATAAAGAGAATAATTAAAAAAAAAGAAACTCTTTTCTTTATTTTAAAATCTATTTATTTTATATAAATATTTATAATATAATAAATTAATATATAATTATTCTCAAATAATAATAATTAAAATTAATTTTTTTAAAATATATATAATACTAGTATTTAATAATATAATTAAATAAATATTAATTTAATATTATTAAAAGATTTAGAAAATAGAGAAATAATTAAAAAATATAATATTAATATAAATTAATTTAACTCTTTGAATTTAATTAATAAATTTAAATTATTTAAATAATATTAAATATATATAGAATCTAATTAAATAAAAAAATAAATAACATTATTTATAATTAAATATATATTAATTTAATATATAATAATTAAAACTTTTATTTCCTCGAATTTAATATATATTATAAAATTAATTAAAAGAGAAATTATATAAAAAAACGACGTAAAGATATATATAATATAACATTTTAATAAATATCTCTTTTTTTAAATCTTAGTTTTTAAAATATTTAAAATAAATTTTTAAAATAAATTTAAAATCTTTTTATTAAAACTTTTTAAAAATAGAAGAAAAGATTTATTTTATATATAATATTATTATTAAAAATAAATATTTAATAATATTATATTTATTATATTAATTTTTATAAATTATAATAGAAATTTATAACGATATTACGGGGTAGGATTTATTATAAATATTATTATTAATATTTATTAAAATATTGAGTTAAGCTTTATCGCTAGTTCTATTAAATCTAGAGTAATACTAGATTCTAATATATTAGGGCCAAATCCTCTATAGAATAATTAATATTTTTTATATTATTTACTATTATACTAACCCTATATTAAATAGTAGTAACGGTAGATTTATAATCTAGAGTATATTATTATATATATTTAACTAGCTATATAACCTAGTAGTATAAATACTATATATACCGACTATTTATTCAAAACTACGACTATTCGAATTAATTATATATAGTATTTTTATTTCAAAAACTACGTCTCTATAAATAGGCCCGGTTTTTAAATTATATTTTTTATTATTCCTATTTACCTACTTATTTTAGAATATTTATTTAGAATATTTATTTAGAATATCTATTTAGAATAATTATTCGAATTACTATTTATTTAAACTACGTTTTATTCGAATTATATTTTATTTAAATTACGTTTTATTTAAATTATATCTTATTTAAACTACGTTTATTCAAAATATTTATTTAAAACGTTTATTTAAACTAGTTATTTATAGTATTTCTTTTTAAAAAATACTTTTATACTACTTCTTTTATTAATTCTTTTACTCTATATTTAGATACTTCCGTACCGCGCTTTATTATATAAAATAACTAGTTTCTAAACTCTTTATTAAGTCGTTAAAATAGTTATTTAATATTTATATTAATTAGGGAAACTCTAATATATTACTTTTAAAATTTATTTAAAATAATTTACTCCGCGGTAATAATAAGTTTTATATATAGCGCTTTTATATTATATTATAAACTAGTTTCTAAACTCTTTATTAAATTATTAAAGTAATTATCTAATATTTATATTAATTAAAAAAGTTTTAATATATCGTCTCTAGAATCCATTTATTTAATTTACTCCGAGTCGATAACGAGTATTATATATATAGTATTTTCGTACTATATTATATTATTTTAAACGAAGGTTTCTAAATTATTTATTAAGTTATTAAAGTAACTTATTTAGTATTTATAATATTCGGGGAATTTATAATCTATTATTTTTAAATACTATTCTATTTACTTTATAATAAGAGTAAATTTTATTTAGAAAGTAAACTCGTACCGAATAATAATATTAATCTCTTTATTAAATTATCGAACCGACGTCTCTTTAATTTAGTTTCTTAAATTTCTATATCTTTATTCGATTCCTTTAATATCTTTTTTTATTTAAAAACTAGATTTATTATAATTTAATATTATAGAAAAGTTTTAACTATAAAGACCTCGTTATTTAATAGATTTTAATAGAGTTAGTTTTAAAAGAAATTTCGTTAAATTTTAATAATTTTATTAAATCTTTAGTAATTAAAGTTAGTTTATTCTCTTAAATTTTTAATAATAATTTATTTATTTAATTATAACCTTAAATAAATTCTTAGTAAAACTCTAAAGACTTAATATTAATAATAAAAATATTATTATTTTCTCTTTTTTTCTAGGTAACCTAATTAATACTTTATATTTTAAGAATTCTATAATTTAATAAATTTAAATACTCTATAATTTATTTATTTAATATTTTAAATATTTAATAATTAAATATTTAGTAATTTAAATATTTAATAGTAGTTTAAATATTTAGCCCGAGTAACTCTTTATTAAAAGAATTTAATATTAATAATAAATAGTTATAACTTCTAAAAAAAAAAAATTATAATTAAAATAATTAAATTCTTCGATTTTAAAACTTTTCGGGATATCGAAATATTTATAAATTATACTTTATATAAAAACGTATTTAATTTTCAAAATCGTATTAATAATATAATTTAATAATATAGTAAAAATAGAGTATAAAAGTTTCTATCTTTATATTTTAGAGAAATAATATTTAAATAATTCTTAAATAAATTAAATATTAATATTAAAATATTAATACGTACCTTTATTAATTTTAAATAAATAAAATATTTTATTAAATAATTCGAGACTAAGTAATAGTAAAAGTATAGAAAGATTTTATTTATAATAATAATATTAACTCTTTTAATTACTTTTTATTAATTTTAGAACTCTATTTATTAAAATACCCTAAATATACCTTAAATATAAATATAACTTTATTAAATTTAGTCGCTATATATTTAACTATAAACTATTAATAATATTATTAGAAATATACTCTTTATAATAATATTAACTCCTTTAATATTAATTATTTTAATTATTTAATAATTTAATAAATTAATTTTATAATCTACCGAGTAACGAATTTAGGAATAAATAATAATACTAGAAATTTAAAACCTTATTAATAAAATAGTAGTTAAGATAAAGACTAGGTAAATAGAAAATCGAGAAGAAATAATACTAATTTTAACTACCGAGAAATAACGTCTATTAAATAAAATATATATATAATAATAAAAACTTATTAATTTAAATATTAATATAGGAAATTTAATAATTAAGTTTGAAATTTAAATAGTTATAATTTTTAAAACTAAATTAAACGAAGGCCCTTAAGGATTAACTAGCGATACCGGTTTAAATCGGTTAATAATTTTAATTTAATTAATAACTCTAACTCCTTTAAAAGTACTATTTTTCTCGGTAATTATAATAGAGACTAAAGAGACTAAATTAATATTTAAAATAATTTTTAAATTATTATTTAATTAAACTCCGCTTATAATTAACGAGATAGAATTATTATTTAACTAAAAATATTACTTTTATAATCTTTATAATATAGTTTTTTTATTAATAATATATTTTATATATTACTCCTAGGATAGTAAATATTATAAATTTATATATAAATTATACCTTTAGATCTTCCCTTCTAAGAATTAACTATATTAATATTTAAATATTAAATATATATTTAATAGAACGAAAATACCGATTTAATTAACTCCTCCGCGTTTATATAATATAACTTTAATAGTAATATTAAGATAATAAACTACTCCGCTAGCTCCGCTATTTTCTATATATTATATAGTTTTATTTTTAATATACCGTATAGTTTCGCCGCCTTTATTTATTTATAAAATTATCTAGAAAACTAGTTAAAAAACCTACTTTATTATAGAAAATCTTTATAGGAAATTCGTATTATAAAAAGTCACTTATAATAAAGTTAACTACTTTATTATATATAATTTATTCCGATAATTTAATAATAAGTTTATATTAACTCGTAGATTAATTTAATATTTAATTTAATATTTAACTCGTTAGTTAACTAGTAGTAAAATTAATTATCTCACGATTCTAGGCTTTATTATAAAGTAAATTATATTATTATAATAATTTTAGTTTAATACCTAGTAGTAGTAAAAACCTACTTTATTTTAATTATTAATATAAATAATATTTTAACCGGAGATAATAATAATATTAAACTAATTTATAAAGAGAATAAATACTAGGGTATTAATAAATTATAACTCGTAATTCTATACTACTTTTAAAGTCGCTTTATTTTTATTTCTAATTTTAATAATTTTAACTCTAGCTTCTTTAATAACTACTTTAATAAAAAAAAAAAAAAAAATTATATTAAATTATATAACTAAAGTAGGAAGTAAAAGTAAAGAACTATATTAATAATAATAATATAACTCTTAACTAGTTTATAATTTAGTTATAAATATTATTTTATTATATTATATTAAATTATAATTATCGTCGATATACTTTTAAAGGTTATTTTATATTTATAATAATATTAATTATTTAAAGTTTAGAAGTTAGTTAGATCTAGACTAGCCCCGCGCTAAAATAATCTCAACTCTAAATATACCGGTAAATAACTATTTTTAGAAATTATTAATTATTTTAAAATTATATTAAAATTATAAATTTACGTTAAGACTTTTCTTTTATATATAAAAAAATCGACTATTTAATATTTTACTACTAAATACTTATTTTTATTAAAAAATAACTACTATATTAAATTTATTAAAAGCTCGGGTATTATAATAATATTAAAGAAATATTATATTTAAGATCGATATAAATTTCTCTTTAATAATTTTAAATTATTCGTTTAATTATATAATATATACGTAGAGTTACTTAGCCCGAATATTTTAATAATATATTATTTATATATTTCTTTATATAGATTTAAATATATACTTTTTATTATTATTATTTTATAACTAGAATTATATTTATATAAAAAAAAGCTTCGGATAATATAAAAAATATATAATTATTTAATTAAATCGGGACTAGCTCTATATTAAAATAATTTTAATTCTAAAAATATTATTAAATAATTTTCCTAATTATTCGAATAGTATTAAAACTTTATTTTACTAGTATATATTTAGAGCTCTAATTTTTAAATATTAAAATTTTTATAATATTAAATATATATACCCTTATTTTATTAATATTATAATTATTATTATTAATTATTTATATTATTTTTATACCTCTTTATCGCCTTATTTTATTATTACTAGAATTAATATTCCTAGAGTATTTTTATTAAATTATTTTTATATAACTTTACGTTAAATTTTAAAGACTTTTAGTATCGGCCTAGTTTTAAAATTAATTAATATACTTCCTACCCGTAATTACTCTATATTAACTTTTTATATTATATTTACTTTATTAATTTCTTATATATAAATATTATTTATATTATTATTTACAATACCCTATATTAATATATTAACGAGGGCGTTAATATTTTTCTTTTAAAAAAAGTATCTTATTATAGAGTAGGATTTACTATAAATATTATTATTAATATTTATTAAAATATCGAGTCAAATTTTATCGCTAGCTCTATTAAATTTAAAATAATACTAGAATTTAATATATTAAAGTCAAATCCTCTATAAAATAATTAATATCTTTTATATTATTTATTATTATATTAACCCCGTATTAAACGAGATTATTTTAAAATTATTTTAATAAAACTTATTATAAATTTTCTTAATTTTATAAAAAAAAAGAAAAGAGTTTTTTAATATAATTAATCTTTAATAATATTTACTCGTAATATTAATAATAAAAATATTAAATATTATATTAATAATATAAAACTATTTAATAATAGTAAATAATAGAATTAATAATATATTTATAAAATTATTTTATTAATATTAATTCGTAGTTTTAATAATAGAGTAATAATTAATATTTATTAATTTTATAATAATAACTCGTACTATTAATAATAAAGTAAAATAATATATTATATCGATTTTTTAATATTATAATAAATATTAATAATAAAGTAAAGAATATTCTCTTTTTATTTTATAGTATTAATTTATAATATTAATAATAAAATAATATTGAATAATATCGTTATATTATTTTAATAATATTATAATAAATATTTATAAAAAAATAACTCGAAAATAAATATATAATTTTCTTTTTCGTTAATAATTTATAGTATTTAGAATATTTATAATAATATAAAAATAAATATAAAGTTTTAATAAAAAAAAAATCTCTAAATTTAAATAATAATAATAATTTTTAAAGAGTTAAAGCGAGAGTTTCGAGTTTTTTATTTTTAAAAAAAATTCTAAAATATTAGAAATTATAATATAATATAATAATATTATTAAAATAAAGAATTAGTATTTTATCGAAGAAAATATATAGATTTCTTAAAATTATATATTAATTTTAGAGATTATTTTAATATTTTTTTTCGTTTAAAATTATTTAAATATAAATTTAATATTTCGAATAATTTCGAAAACTTTTAAATTAATCTAAATAAAATAATTTAAATAATATCGATATATATAACTATATAATAAATTATATATTTAATTATATAGATTATATTATCGCGCTAGTTTAGAGTAGTATTTTACGTATATATAATTTTCGTAAATTATTTAAATTTAAAATTTAAATAATATTAACGTAGTTATAGTATATTATATAATCTTAGCGAGTTACTCGATATTAATAGAAAATCACGGATTTCAAAACTTAAATCCGATGCTACTATTTCTGGATCCGATTTTTCTCCTCTTGTTTTTTTTACGTTCTCTTTTCGTTATTTTTCCGCTCTTAGCTGGCAAAATGCGCATTTAACACCTCGACTCTTCTCGTGCGGGCTCTCGTTTTGCCGGTGTACCGTGTAAGAAAGAGGGACTTTATATTACCGTCTTCAATGGGATAGCCTGCACTGACCTTGGCCGTGATTCTAAATGAGCGGAGGCGGTGGGGTATCAAGTAAGTGAGGGGCAAGATCCACTTTCCTACAGGTCTACGTCAGAGGAGGCCGATTCGTCATTGCAATTACAGGCTATGTTCCCTTGTCTCGGACCGAGCCTTCTGGCCGTTTTATTGGTTTCCGAGTAGCGAAATTCCTCGCATGAATTTACGGCCAATGAGGCAGCTCTAGCCATTTTGCGGGGTAAGCTCAGCGGCACCAGGCGGTGGCGGGAAAGCCTAAAGTACCTTATGCCTCCCTGAACACAAGCTCAGTTATAAAGTATCGAGCCTTGTACAATGCATCTTTAAAAGGTGCATGGAGTGTCGCGCCACCTGTGCTACATGAGATGCGTGTTCCGAAGATGCGGATGCAGAGGAAGTTTACCCGAACGCTCGAAACTCACTGGATAGGTCCCAAGTCCCAGTGCCACTCTTGGTTGGCTGACAGCCCCTGTGTAACTTGCGGGGAAGCGGTCACTAAAGTATCAGATCCATGTGATACCAATGTCAGCAACGGTGAAGGGTGAATGGTGAATGGTAAATGACTTCAGTGGGGGGAATGTCAAAGTAAATATCTGGTGTTCTTGCCGAGGCTCTTCCGCAACTAGGCATTCTTTTCTTCTCTTCTATTTCAAAAGGAGTGCCGAAGTCGAACTCATTCTCTTCAAGCCGTTCAATCCTCAGACAACCCTCTTCGAAGGCATACCAACATCATAGCAATCAATCATGCTGGGTCTGTCAACCGCATTTGCCCTTTTAGGTGCTTCGCTTGTATGCTCAGTCGCTTCAATTGATGATTGTCCGGGCTATGCGGCGACCAACATCGTCGAGACTGCTACAGGTCTGACTGCGGATCTCAATCTTGCTGGACCACCATGCAATGTTTACGGCTATGACCTTGGTGCATTGAAGTTGCTTGTGGAGTATCAGACAGGTATGTGTTCAATTCCAAGGTCCACACTATACTCACACTCTTTAATTTGATGAAATTGCTGCAGATACTCGGCTGCACGTGAGGATCGACGATGCTGCTGAGACTGTCTATCAAGTGCCCAGTTCGGTGTTTCCACGGCCTTCCTCCAATGGTGTTAGCGCCAACGCCTCAGCCCTCAAGTTCTCGTACAATGCCAGCCCGTTTTCTTTCGCTATCGAGCGTGAGGGAGCCTCAGACGCAATCTTCGACACTAGCGGGGTGCCACTGGTCTTCGAGTCTCAATACCTTCGACTACGCACCCACTTCCCTTCAGATGTCGGAAGCCCCAATCTGTACGGGCTCGGAGAGCATACAGACCCACTGAAGCTCAGCACAACAGATTACATTCGGACGCTCTGGTCCCGAGATGCCTATGAGATTCCAGCAGGTACTAATCTTTATGGAAATCACCCTGTCTATTTCGAAAACCGGAACGGTCAATCTCATGGAGTTTTCCTACTGAATTCGAATGGTATGGACATCATGATCAATGGCAGTGCTACGGAGGGCCACTATCTGGAGTATAACACGCTCGGAGGTGTGATCGATCTCTACTTCGTCTCGGGTCCTGGGCCGTTGGACGTTGCCAGACAGTATGCTGAGATTGTGGGTACACCTACCATGATGCCCTACTGGGGTCTTGGGTTTCATCAATGTCGATATGGCATGCAAGACGTCTACGAGGTTGCGGATGTTGTTGCCAATTACAGCGCTGCTGACATCCCTTTGGAGACTATGTGGACTGACATCGACTACATGGACGCCCGCAAGATTTTCACTCTTGATTCTCAGCGCTTCCCATTGGAGAAAGTTCAGGAGCTTGTCACCTATCTTCACAATCATGACCAGCACTATGTCATGATGGTGGACCCTGCTGTTGCTTACCAAAACTATTCTGCGTTCGATAACGGAGCCCAGCAAGGTGTCTTCTTGAAGTCTGCCGACGGCTCCATCTACCAAGGTGTTGTTTGGCCCGGCGTTACCGCTTTTCCTGACTGGTTCAACCCTGCAACACAAGCTTATTGGAATAGCGAATTCGACACATTTTTCGGCGCCACTTCTGGTGTCGACATTGATGCCCTCTGGATCGATATGAATGAAGCGTCGAACTTCTGTACCTATCCCTGTTCTGATCCAGAGGGATATGCGATGACCAACGGCTTCCCTCCTACGCCTCCACCAGTACGCCCGGGTTCTCCAATTCCGCTGCCCGGCTTCCCAGCAGACTTCCAGCCCTTGACGAGCTCTCGACGCAACCTGGCAAGGAGACAGAGACAGACAGCAGATGGCACTATGCTTGGCTTGCCGGGTAGAGATCTAATCAACCCACCGTATCCCATCCACAATGCCGCAGGAGGGCTGAGCAACAAAACTCTAAATACTGATCTCGTACATGCTGGCGCTGGCTACGTTGAATACGACACTCACAATCTCTATGGCACAATGATGAGCACGGCCAGTCGTGATGCCATGCTCAGTCGTAGGCCATCTCTGCGACCCATGGTCATCACTCGTAGCACCTTTGCAGGCGCTGGCGCACAAGTCGGGCACTGGCTTGGCGACAACGCAGCTGACTGGTTCCATTACCGTATATCCATCGCAGAACAACTCGCCTTTGCCTTCATCTACCAGATCCCCATGGTGGGTTCCGATGTGTGTGGCTTTGCTAAAAACACTACCGTGAACCTTTGCTCCCGGTGGGCTATGCTCGGGGCATTCTCGCCATTCTATCGCAATCACGGAGAAGACGTCTCCATACCCCATGAATTCTACCGCTGGCCACAGGTTGCTGAAGCAGCGAGTACGGCAATCGATATACGCTACCGCTTGCTTGACTACATATACACCGCCTTCCATCAGCAGAGTGTCGATGGCACTCCACTCCTAAATCCACTGTGGGCATTCTACCCCAATGATGCGAACACCTTTGGCATCGACACGCAATTCTTCTACGGCTCAGACATCCTCGTCTCTCCTGTCATCGATGAGGACTCAACAAGTGTATTCATCTACCTTCCAAAGGATCAACTCTATGACTTCTACACTTTGGCGCCTGTGACAGGAAGTGGATCGGCACTTACGTTGTCGAACATCAACTTCACGACCATCCCTCTACACATTCGCGGCGGTTCCATCATTCCTTTCCGCGCCAAGAGCGCCAACACAACCACTGCGCTGCGCAAAAACGACTTCCGCATTCTCGTTGCGCCTGGCTCGGACGGCTCAGCGAGTGGGAGTCTGTACCTCGATGACGGTGTCTCGCTCACTCAAGCTGCATCCTCGGAGATCTCGTTTTCCTACAGCAAAGGAGCTTTCGCAATGAGTGGCTCTTTCGGCTATGATGTTGGCAATGTGGGCATTTCCAGCATCCAGGTTTTGGGACTGACTGGTAAGCCATCTGGTGTGAGCATTAATGGTGCGGCGATTGGGGCGAATGATTCGAGCTTCGATGCGGGGAATGGGGTGCTGACGGTCGCTTGCGCTATTTCGCTTACTGCCGGATTTACGATGACTTTGGAGAGCGGTTATTAGGGTGGAGGGGATTGGATTCGGTATGCTTGGTTTGGTAAGGATAGATAATGATTGACGAAAATGGTAGGGCATGAGTTGATGAGTGTATGACTGCACGAATCTGTCAACCCGAATCAGTACTTGACTGTGCTTTGCTGTGAATCTTCCTTTCCTTGTGAGTTTTTGCGCATCGAGGCGCTTTGCATTACTTGATTTGACACTAGCATCTTTTCCTTCATCGTAGCTACCATGCCCAGTATTGCGTACCATGGATTTTATGTCACCATTGCAAGTCTATTTACTATAATTATCAAGACGGGAAATATCCCATTAGTGGAAAATCCTTATGTAACTAGTGCCTAGGCGGTATACTTTTCTCCGCTATTTATTTATTATTATTTTAGTATCCTAGATATTATATATAATTAATTTATAAATAACTATTATTATTAATTAAATAATTTATTCTATATATATTAAATAATATTATAATATTATATTTACTTTTTTTTTTCTTTCTATTAATTATAATATAATTTAAAATAATTTTTCGAAATTAATATTTTTATTTTAAAAGAAACCCTAAATTTATATAAATTAAAAATTTACTTTAATTTAAATACTCTAATCGAAATAAATTAATTAAATCTTGGAATTCTACTACCCTAAAGTACGTTAGGTTTAGACGATACTTCCTTTAAATTCCTCCAAACTTTCAAATATCTTACTTAATAGTATTATAATTAACTTCTCCGTTTTAGAATATAATTATCTAATATTATTAAGTTACTATACTAGATAATAGTATTTTAAAATATTAATATTCGTGATAATCGTTATTACCCGCTACTACTTCAACTTTAAAACTTTACCGCGATTGAATTTTTATCGTTTAGTAATAATTATTACGCGTTAAGTTTCTCTACTAAATCGATTTATATTTATATAAATAATAAATTATTACGCGCTAAGCTTTATCTATAAAAGTATAGGGCAGGCTTTAAGCGCTATGAGCGCTCGTGAGCTAGTTGAGCCTGGTTAAGCGGGGTAATACTATATCCTAACTCTCGAGCGCTATGAGCGCTCCTGAGAATGTTTTTGGCTGGTAAGAATACCTAAATTTAGAATGCGCCACTAATATAGCCCCCATATATGGCCCCATTTATGGTTATAACCCTATTCTATTTATGGCCATGGCGCATTCTATTTATGGCTATAGCGTATTCTATTTATAGCCATAGCGCATTCCATTTATAGCTATGGCGTATTCTATTTATAGCTATAGCCTTATTCCATTCATAGTTATAACCCTATTCCATTTATGGCCAAGGCTCCTACTTATAGCTAAGGCCCTGTTACCGGTGTATCCTATAGCTGTTCCTGGCAGAACGTCGCTATATATCCAGTATCGCGCAGCCCGGGCGTTACCCCCGCGTAGATTTCGCGCGAATCGATTGAATCCGGGAATTAAAAGTTACTGGCGTTGGGGGTAGTTCCGGGGGGTCGCTACCGTCGATAGAGGCGATCATGGAACATTATATATACGCGTATATATAGGCCATAAATAGGGGTATGCGCGTATCTATAGGGGTAAGAATGGCCATATATACGCATATCTATGGGCCATGTATGCGTATATCTATAGCAGCAGCAATGGCCATGTATGCGTATATCTATGGCAGCAGCAATGGCCATGTATGCGCATATCTATGGCAGCAGCAGTGGCCATGTATGCGCATATCTATGGCAGCAGCAATGGCCATGTATGCGCGTATCTATGGCAGCAGCAATGGCCATGTATAGGGTTAGGGTTAGGGTTAGGGTTAGGGTTAGGGTTAGGGTTAGGGTTAGGGTTAGGGTTAGGGTTAGGGTTAGGGTTAGGGTTAGGGTTAGGGTTAGGGTTAGGGTTAGGGTTAGGGTTAGGG